>Ga0172377_10001614_pt1 | contig 22907 bp, 19 predicted proteins | sample Pumphouse3metaG_FD_119749 | JGI IMG/M metagenome (GOLD analysis project Ga0172377, IMG submission 119749) | Leachate microbial communities from a municipal landfill in Southern Ontario, Canada - Pumphouse #3 metaG | ecosystem: Engineered > Solid waste > Landfill > Unclassified | place: Canada... | reverse complement strand
GTTTATTACGTTGATATTCAATAAAGTATAATTATTTGAATCGAAATAATATTGATTTATATTCAATTTTCTTTCCACAAAATATTTATTTAAGATTACTTCGTTGTTTTTAATGCATTATCTCCTATATTTGCCGTCGTTGTATCGAATTTTACCGGAGAACGCAAAAAACAGAGTATGCTTTACAGGTTATAATTGACGCTTTCAGATGGTTACCAATGGGACTTACCTGTTTCGCGGTAAAACAGATCAGCTACGGCATTTTTTTCTGGCTAAAATGGACTGTCGCTTTGAAAATACGGTCTAAGAAGATTATAGTTGGAGCGGTATTTTCATTATTCAGGACTTCACAACCAGGAAATTATATGAGCAGAGTTTTTATTACCGGTCGAGGGCTGATTACACCTCTTGGAAACGGCTTACAGGCCAACGAAGAAGCTCTTCGGGCGGGGCGTTCCGGCACCGTTTTCATGAAAGAATGGCGTGCCCGCGGACTGGAAAGTCAGGTGGCGGGGATTGCTGATGAAGATCCGCCGTGTCCGTTGCTCGATAAAAAGCGCAAACGTTTTACGGCGGCCAATGCGCGTATGGCGGTGGGTGCTGTTTATGAGGCGCTTCAGGAAGCGAATTTGGGTCCGGAAGAGATAAAGAAGCAAAATATTGCAGTTATCGGTGGTGTTGCCGGAAGCACTTATGAAGAGATGTATGACAACTCCCACGCATTTAAGCAGACCGGGCGTTTGCGGAGCGTGTTGACTTTTATTGTTCCACGGGTAATGGCTTCTTCAGCGGTATCCAATTTGTCATTGATTTTCGGGTTCAGCGGGGAAAGCTATGATATAAGTTCCGCGTGTTCAAGCAGTGCGCACGCTATTCTCCAGGGTACCCGCCTGATCCGTTCCGGGGAATACGATATGGTAGTTTGCGGTGGTGCTGAAGAAGTAAACTGGGTTCATGCTTTGGGTTTCATGGCAATGCGTGCACTGTCCCGCAAATACAATGATAATCCGGCGATAGCCAGCCGTCCGTTTGACGTTGATCGTGACGGATTTGTAATTGCTGAAGGTGCCGGCTGGATGGTGCTGGAGTCGGAAGCCAGCGTGAAGCGGCGCAATGTCCGACCGATTTGTGAAATTACCGGTTACGGGGCCAACAGTAACTGCACTGACATGGTGCAACCGGATGCGGTGGCAACCGCGGCAGTAATGCGAACCGCACTTGATTTTGCCGGCTTGAGGGCGCAGGACATTCAATACATCAACACACATGGAACTGCCACCGGTATCGGAGATCCGGTCGAAATGGACGCGATGAAAGAAGTTTTCGGAGGCGGTCCGGCAATCAACAGCACAAAGTCAATGACCGGTCACATGATTGGGGCGACCGGAGCAGTTGAAGCGATTTATTCCTCGATGATGATAGAAAAGAATTTTATTTGTCCGTCCATCAATCTGGATAACCCGGAACCGGCTTTTGACTGGGCTGATCTGGTGCGCAGTTGCCGTAACGACGTAAAAATCACTCATGCATTAAGCAACAGCTTCGCCTTTGGCGGTACTAACGTCTGTCTGGTGTTTTCATCAATGGAGCGTTGAAAATCATGTCTTCAGGAAATTCATCACGCGGCAAATTGCCGCCATGGATACGCATAAGGGTGAATTGCGGCAGTGCCCGGGAAGAGGTGGCGGCAATTTTGTCCGGATTAAAACTCAATACCGTCTGCGCAAGCGCGCAATGCCCGAATCTCAATGAATGCTGGCACAAACGAACTGCCACGTTTATGATTCTGGGAAATGAATGTACCCGTAATTGCCGATTTTGCGCGGTCAACCATTCGCCCTGCCCGTTGCCGCCGGATCCTGACGAACCGGAACACGTCGCTGTGGCGGCCGCGCAGATGAAACTTAAATTCGTCGTGGTGACCAGCGTGACTCGCGATGACCTTCCGGACGGCGGCGCCGAACATTTTGCTGCCACTATCCGGGCATTGCACAAACATCTTCCCGAGGCCGGAGTAGAAGTTTTAACTCCTGATTTCAACGAGAACCGCGAACACCTGAATATTGTCCTGGACGCGCATCCGACGGTGTTCAATCACAACATTGAAACGGTTGAACGTCTTGCAGCGCAGATTCGCAACAAAGCAACTTACCGGCGTAGCCTGAAAGTGTTGGCTATGGCCTCGGAGTATGGCGGGATTCCGGTTAAGTCCGGCTTGATGGTAGGGCTTGGCGAAACGGATGAAGAGGTGGTCCAGGCTTTGCGTGATCTGCGCGATGCAGGGGTGACTGTTCTGACCATCGGTCAATATCTGCCGCCATCCGGACAGCACTGGAAACTGGATCGTTACGTGGAACCGGAAAAGTTCGCAGAATGGGGAAAGCTGGCCGCTGACCTTGGTTTTGAATCGATCGCCAGTGCGCCGCTGGTGCGCAGTTCTTATCATGCCGGTGAGCTGATAAAATTCGCGCGCGCATAATGCGCGCGTGAATTTTAAGATTTGAAAAAAATTATACGAGTGCTACTTTAGAAAGCTTTTTCGTTGAATTTTAAGGCAAATAATATAATTTCAGGGATATCAGATGACAGCAATATTTGTATTCTCCGGCCAGGGAGCTCAAGCAGTTGGGATGGGCAAAGATCTTTATGACAGCAGCCCGGCGGCGGCGGCTATTTTTAACAGTGCCGACCAGATTTTGGGCTGGAAAGTAAGCGATTTGTGCTTCAACGGTCCGGAAAACAAGTTGACGGAAAGTATTTTTTGTCAACCGGCGATTTATACTATGAGCTGCGCCGCTTTGGCCGCTTATCGCGAAAAACATCCGGAAGTCAAACCTTTGGCCTGTGCCGGGTTGAGTTTGGGAGAATACGGTGCGTTGTATGCGGCCGGAACTTTTTCGTTTGAGGATGGTTTGCGGCTGGTGGCTCGCCGTGCTGAATTAATGGACAAAGCGTGCAAAGAAAACAACGGCGGCATGGCCAGCGTTCTTGGCGGTGATGTTGAAGTTATCCGCGAAGTCTGCGCCGCATGCGGAATTGACATTGCCAACTACAACAGTCCCGGACAGATCGTTATCAGCGGCGCCTCCGAAAAAGTCGATGCGGCAGTGACGATGTTAAAAGAAAAAGGCTTGCGCAAGGTGATTCCACTGAAGGTAGCCGGCGCATATCATTCTAAAATGATGGCTGGCGCAGGCATTGCTCTCAGAACCGTTCTCGAAGAGGCGGCGTTAAATATGCCGACAATCCCGGTCTATCATAATTTTTCGGCAAAGCCCTCTGAAAATATGCAGGAATTGCTGAGAAATCTTGAAAGCCAGGTTGCGGGAAGCGTCCGCTGGGTAGAATGTGTTACCGCCATGGCAGCTCTCGGAGCAGATACCATGATTGAGTTCGGGCCGGGCAATGTGTTGACCGGTCTTTTAAAACGTACGATTCCGGAAATGAACGGAATTAATATCAACAGTGTTGATGGGTTAAATCAATAACAACCAAACAAAAGGAGAATCCTGCAGATGGGAACATTGCAAGGAAAAGTTGCTCTGGTAACCGGCGGCGCCCGCGGCATCGGTAAGGCAATCTGTGAGCGGCTGGCCGCAGAAGGCGCATCGCTGGCAATTTTGGACATCATGCTTGATGTTGCAGAATCATGCGCAAGCGAATTCAGGAGCAAGGGCACCGAAGCCATGGCAATTGCCGCCAATGTCGCCAAAATGGATGACGCCGAGCGTGCGGTAAGCGAAGTAATCGCCAAATATGGTAAGGTCGATATTCTGGTCAATAACGCCGGAATCACCCGTGATAACCTGATTATGCGCATGACCGAGGAAGAATGGGATTCAGTAATTGCAGTCAACCTCAAAGGAACCTTCAACTGCGTCAAGGCAGTTGTGCGTCCGATGATGAAAGCGAGATGCGGCAAAATAGTCAATATCGCTTCAGTGGTAGGGCGTATGGGCAATGCCGGACAAGCCAATTATGTGTCCAGCAAGGCCGGAGTGATCGGTTTAACCAAGACGATCGCCAAAGAGTTCGGGTCCCGTAATATTACCGCGAACGCGGTCGCGCCAGGCTATATCATTACCGATATGACTAAAGATCTCTCCGATTCTGCCAAAGATGCTTTCACCAGCATTATACCGCTTAAACGTGGAGGAACGCCTGAAGATGTGGCTAATGTCGTTTATTTCCTGAGTTCGCCGGATTCCGACTATGTCAGCGGTCAAGTGATCGGCGTGGACGGCGGAATGTACATGTAATGCGTTTTTTTTTCGCTTATTTGTAAAAGTGGTTTGAAATATATTAAAAACGTGGCTAAAGTAAATAGTATAATTACATTGTCCAAAAAACAATATAACAAGAACAACGATAACCTAAAAGGGAGGCACAAATGTCTCAGATTGCAGAAAAAGTAAAGAAAATTGTTGTGGATCAGCTTGGCGTAAACGAAGATCAAGTAGTTCCGGAAGCCAAGTTCGTTGAAGACCTGGGCGCAGATTCTCTGGATCAGGTAGAACTGGTAATGGCTTTGGAAGAAGAATTCGGTTCAGATATTCCGGATGAAGATGCAGAAAAGCTGACTACAGTCGGCGAAGCCATTAAGTATGTTGAGAGCAAAAGCAAAGAATAAATTCCCCTTGACGGAATATTTTGACATCAATGGGTCACGGCTGTAAAAAGTAAGTGACCCTTTTTTATTGTTATAACACCAACCCAAGGACAGCAAACAGATGAACCGCCGAGTAGTAATAACAGGAACTGGTATTTTATCTTGCGTGGGAAATAACGTAAAAGATTTTTGGCATTCAGTGGTAAATGGAATTTGCGGACTGGATCGTATTACTAAAATCGACGTTTCACAATACCGCACCCAAATTGGGGGTGAAATCCACGATTTTGACATTACCAAATATATGCCGATAAAAGAAGCAAAGCGGCTTGATCCTTTTTGCCAGTTTGCGATTGCGGCTGCCGATGAAGCATTGAAAGAAGCTGGACTGGAGACCCTTGATGGTATTGACCGGACTAAAGTAGGCTGTCTGGTTTCCAGCGGGATCGGTGGGTTGATTACGCTGTTTGATCAAACCAAGGTCGTTCTTGAACGCGGTCCGTCGCGCACTTCTCCTTTGTTGATTCCGATGATGATCGGAGATATGGCCAGCGGCGCATTGTCGATTAGATATGGAGCCACCGGGCCGAATATGGGTATCGTCACTGCCTGCGCAACCGGCGCCCATTCTATCGGTGAGTCTTTCTGGATGATTAAACGCGGGGATGCCAATGTTATGATCTCCGGCGGTGCAGAAGCGGCAGTAACGGAGCTTGGCTTTGCCGGGTTCTGTGCGATGAAAGCGATGAGTCAGCGCAACGATGATCCCAAACATGCAAGTCGCCCCTTTGATGCCAATCGTGACGGTTTTGTCATGTCTGAAGGCGCTGGTGTATTGATTTTGGAAGAGCTTGAGCACGCAAAACGGCGTGGAGCCAATATCCTCGCTGAAGTTACCGGTTACGGAGCCACCGGTGACGGTTATCACATTACTTCGCCCGATCCTAACGGGGCGGGGGCGGCACGTGCCATTACCGTGGCGCTCGGGCATTCCGGACTTAACCCGGATGAGGTTGACTATATCAATGCGCACGGCACCAGTACTGAACTCAACGACAAATATGAAACCAAGGCAATCAAGGCGGCATTGGGAGATTATGCGCACAAGGTTTCGGTCAGCAGTACCAAAGGCACCACCGGACATAGCCTGGGGGCTGCCGGCGGAATTGAGTGTATTGCCTGCGTAAAAGCGATTCAAAATGGAATTGTTCCGCCTACCATTAATTATGAAACTCCGGACCCGGAATGTGATTTAGATATAACGCCGAATGTTGCAAAAGAAAAAAACATTAGAGTTGCGATCAACACCAATCTCGGATTCGGTGGTCACAACGCGGCGATTGTCTTTAAAAAATTTGAAGCGTAACGAATAAGTCCCGGTCATGAGTCCGGGACATTTTTTAGCTGAATCGATGTTGTTTGAGGGGTAGATAATTTTTCAGATGGCGTTGCTTTAACCGCAAATTGAAATATATTAAAATATTCAGCTGTCATAAAACAGGAGATGGAATATGAAATCAGTACTTGGAGTTTTATCGGTAGTATCCGTGGCTGCACTATTAAACGGTTGTGCGCCGGATTTAGCACAGACTCCGCTCAGTGTGGAAGAGATCCAGTGGAAAGAATATTTGAAATCCAATTATCCGGGATGGGAACCGCCGCAAACTATTATTCCGGAAAACCCGGATGTTCCGCCCAAATCAGCGGCGGGACAAAGCAGGATAGTCACTCCGCAGGAAAAAGTTGATCTCAGCAGCAATATTATTGTTGAGGAAGCTGAACCGGTCAATACTAACAATATTATTATCACCAATGAGCCCTTGTCCGAGCCCGCGTCGGAGGTTGTTGACGTTGAGCCGCCGAAGGAATCAAGTTATACCGTAATGAAAGGTGATACACTTTCCGGGATAGCCAAAAAATTCTACAACAACGCTAATTGGCAAGCGATTCACAAAGCAAACGCTGAACTGATCCCTGATCCCAACAAGCTGAAGCCGGGAATCACTTTGAGGATTCCGAAGCTTTAAATGGAGTTCACATATTTCCTTTATGTCTGAAGACGGGGAGAAATACTATTTGGAGGATGGAGTTCCGCTCAATGATTTACTGGCGGGACACATTACCAGAAATCTCAAGCAGATTGAAGAACACCTCAAGTTGAAACTGGTCGCCCGGGATTATATGATTTTAATCTCGGGAAGCTTTGCGCAGATTGAATACGGTAAAAAATTTTTCCGTGAGCTGACTGCGATTTATCATTTATGTGGTTGCCGTTTGGAGCAGAATGATTTTGAACAAACCCTTAAGGCTTTTCGGGATCGAACAGATGGAAGCCTGCGCGAACTGTTCAACGAGCGAATTCAAGTTGGAAGGCGGAAACGTGACATTGTGCCACGTTCTCGCAATCAGCTAAATTATATTCGTCTGATCAGGGAAAAAGATATCGTTTTCGGCATAGGTGCCGCAGGAACTGGAAAAACTTACCTCGCGATGGCAATGGCCGTTTCCGAATTGTTGAAAGGAAATGTTAATCGGATAATTCTAACCAGACCGGCTAAAGAGGCAGGAGAAAATCTCGGTTTTTTACCGGGTACTCTGGAAGATAAAATCATGCCTTATTTACGTCCGCTATACGACGCACTGTACGACATGATAGATTTCGAAGAAGCGTCGCAGTTAATGTCGAAGAATATTATTGAAGTAGCACCGCTTGCTTTTATGCGCGGCAGAACGCTTAACAACGCTTTTGTAATTTTGGATGAAGCTCAGAACACGACCGAAGAGCAGATGTTGATGTTTTTGACCAGGCTTGGATTTGACTCACAATGTGTAATTACCGGTGACCCGAGTCAAAATGATTTGAATAAGAACGAAAAATCCGGCTTGGTTCATGCTGCGCAAACTTTGCAGGAAATAACTGAAATAGGCTTTTGCCGTTTCAGCACTGCTGATGTAGTTCGTCATGCCTTGGTTGAAAAGATCATAAAAGCTTACGAATCAGAAAAGAGAGTATAAAATATGGATTGGTTCAATAATTTCATTCACCGTAAGCTATCCAAGCGGAGAATGGAGAAGAATTATACGGGTGTTCCGCAACCCCATCTGCCATGGTGGGAAGAACTGAATGATAAAGTTAATCGTTCGAGACTGGTCGGTATTATACTCCTGCTGATTTTGTGGGCATTCTGTTCCACCATCATGATCATTCCTAAGCTCCGTCCACAACTTCACAGTTTGCAGCTCCACCACAAAACAGCAAAAACGGTATATGCAAAACTTGATTTTGATTATCGTGATAACCGGAAAACTGATGAATTAAAAAAGGCGGCAGCCGATAAGATTCCGGAATATTTCAAAATTTCGACACAACGAAATGAAGAAATCATAAAAAATGTCAATGGTATTCTGTTATTACTGAGTGCGCGTGCCGGGAATATCGAAGATAATAAATCAGCCGTTGCCGAATTTTCAGGGCATAAATTTGTCGCAGATATTCCCGAGCAGTCGTTGCGCGATTTCGAACGCCGTCTGGCCGATAAAGAGTGGCGAGAAAATTTTGACAAGGTGTTCAAGGCGACCCTTAACAAAGGCATTCGCCCGTTGGTCAGCGCCACCGTTGAAAACAGCCCCGGAATCAGGCTTATCGATGATTTTGGCCGGGAAACACTGACACGCAGTGACGATAATATTCCCGTTCCCAAGGTGGCCGCGGCACAAATCGTTGGCGCTGTTTTGAAATCGGAACCGGAAACTGCCGACCGTGAAATTTGGCGCAATGTACTCCAGAATATACTGGAGATTGCGATAGGAAATGAAGGCAATCTGACACCTCAAGTCGCCTATCGTGAAAAATTACAGAAAAAAGCTACTGCCAGCGTCAAACCGGTAACGGTTGAAATCAAGAAAAACTACCCGATTATTTTACGCGGAGAAAGCGTTTCGACAAGACATATTGATATTGTGGAGGCACATGATCTCGCATATAATCAGCAAGCACAGGAATCTGGTTCGTACCGGCAGATGATATACCATTTGTTCCGCTGTTTTCTGCTGATTTTACTAATGGGACTATATTTGTGTTATATCCATCCTGAAGTGGTGAAAAGTAACCGAAAAATAATGATTTGTACGATTATCGCGATTGCCGGAATTTTGACTAACTATGGCGCGTTGGTTGTTTTTCACATGGCTGGCGAAATATGGACAATTTCTCCGTTGTTGACGAATGAGGCGCTACCATTGGCACTGTGTTCCATATTGCTTACGGTAATAATTGGTTTGAGGGTTGCGCTGTATCTTGGTTTTTTCGTTTCCGCAATGACCACGATGGTAGTTGACAACAACTTCGATTTATTATTGTCTGGAATGATTGTTTGCTGTGTATCCTCGATGGCAGTCCGCAATTCCAATAATTACCGGGCGTTTTTTGTCCGCTCGCTTTTCTCGGTGACCATATCGGTTGCGGTTATCGGATGCAGTATGGATTTTATTGCCAATGAAATGCCGATGGAAGCACTCGCAATAATGTGGCTGGTCGCTTTCATGAACGGACTGCTAACCGCTGTCATGGCGATGGTGCTGCTTTTTGCCCTTGAAATGGGCTTTAACGTCAATACCAATATGTCATTGCTGATGTGTGACTACAATCATCCGCTGCTGGTTGAATTGAGAAAAAAAGCGCCGGGTACTTTTCATCACAGCCTGACCGTATCGACATTAGTCGAAGCTGCCGCGAAGGCGATCAAATATAATCCGATACCAGGTCGGGTCGCGGCGCTTTTTCATGATATTGGAAAGATAAGTAAACCTGAATATTTCGCTGAAAATATTCCGGCAGAAAATAAGCATGATGAACTGCGTCCTCATATGAGCACCATGGTGATAATGAACCATGTCAAAGCGGGAATGTTAATGGCGGCGAAATATAAGCTGCCGGACATTGTCAGAAAAGCCATCGAACAACATCACGGCACTGATATGGTCTATTATTTTTACCGTAAGGCGATTGACGGCAACAAGGAACGCAATGCCGTAGAGGAGCAGGAATTCCGCTATCCCGGGCCATTGCCATCGGAAAAATCCGTGGTTCTAGTATGTTTGGCGGATGCCTGTGAGGCGGCTTGCCGTTCAATCCAAAAGCCGACTGCCGCAAAAATTGAACAGATGGTCAACGATATATTTCAGCGTCGAATACGTGACGGGCAATTGGATGAAGCTGAAATTACAGTTGGCGAGTTGTCTTTGGTACGCGATTCGCTGACCCGTGAATTGATCAGCATTCATCATGCCCGGATGGCATATCCAAAAACAGAGGGAAATTTTGAAAATAAACCATTCATGGAAACTAAGAAAACTGCCGCCTCCGAGCCGGGAACAATTTCTAAAGATGGTCAGACGCGCAGCTGAAATCTGTCGGTTGCCAGTCGCTGAAGAACTCGCGATCAATATTGTTTTTGCGGGTGAACGTGCCATGGCGCGTATCAACCGCGATTTTGTCGGACACGAAGGGGTCACTGATGTTATAACTTTTAATTATCTCGAATGTAAGGATGAGTTAAAGAACGGTGATATGGCAGTAGAGCTGGTAATTTGTCCGGATGTTGCCGTTTCTGAAGGCGGCCGGCGCGAAAATTCCAGCTATGCTGAAGAAGTAACTTTATATATTGTTCATGGTTTTTTGCATTGTTCAGGATTTGACGACCTTGAGTCGGATGAAAGGCGGAAGATGCGCCATGCGGAACGGCGGGTAATGAAACAATTAAAAACAGAGTTTGTGCTAGCGGAAATATTTCCGCAACAGTCATGACGCTGAAAAACAGTCCGATCATCGGATATTTGCATTGGTTATAGTTCATGAATTGGATCGTGTTTGGAAGTTTATTTCAAGGGAAAGTAATTATTGTGCCCGGTTGGCGCGAAAAAAATAATGTTAATGGAGGTTTGGTTTCGTGTATCTCGAAATTTTAGTGATTGGCGGCTTGATATATTTGTGGTCTTTAGCGGCGTGGAACTCGTTATACCGGATTACGCGTGGTCGCATCAGGTTGATGGAGGACAAGGATGAAAATCTGTCCGAAAAAATGGAAATCTGGCGGGAACGTCAAACCGACTACAATATCGGATTCAGAGCGCTTTTTTTATTGACGGTTCCTGCTATTTCGATTATTTTTTTTAAAATTGCTGAGGAATTTATCGCAGGATATGATTTATCGTGGGGCTATGTCTTCTTATCATGCATCGGCGCATTATGGCTGATGCTGATTATATCATCGTTGTTGGTCAGAATTGTGGTCGGCATTTTTGATATAAAAATTCTGATGTTGACACTTCCGCTGATGGACATTATGCTGATGCCTTCACTGCGATTTATCGAGTGGCTTGGCGGAATTCTCGGACGCACCACAGATGAGTTGCCCAGCGCTGAAGACGAAATTATGTCGCTGGTCGAAAATGATGATGATGAAGGCGGCGATCATGCCTTGGAAGAAGATGAAAAACGCATGATCAAAGGGATTTTCGATCTGGACGATACCCAGGTTCGTGAAATCATGACTCCCCGGGTAGATCTGGCGGCGCTCTCCAGCAGTGCGACAGTAGCTGAAGCGCGTCAAAAATTCATTGAGTCTGGACATAGCCGGATTCCTGTATATCATGGGACTATCGATGAAGTCAAAGGAGTACTTTACGCCAAGGATTTTCTCAGTGATTCCGTCAAAGAAAAAACTCTTGACCAACTGGCGCATCGCGCTTTGTTCGTACCCGAATCAAAAAATGTCAGTTCATTATTGAAGGAATTCAAAGACTCCTCAATTCATGTGGCAATTATTATTGATGAATACGGCGGAACTTCCGGTGTCGTTACCCTGGAAGATATTTTAGAAAAAATTGTCGGCGAAATCCGCGACGAATATGATGACGAAGAAGAGGGCGAAACCGTTCCTGAAACCCTCGAAGACGGTTCGGTTATTTTTGAAGCGAGAACTTTGATCAGTGAAGTCAATGATTATCTTGACAGCGATATCCCGGATGATGAAAATGTTGACACTATCGGTGGATTTGTATGCCGTGAATTCGGCAGAATCCCGGCTACCGGTGAAACATTGACTTTAGACGGCATTGCTGCGATTACTGTAGTCGAAGCTGATCAACGTAAAATTATTTCCGTAAAAATAAAAGACCTCAATGAAGAGTAAAAATGTTATAACTTAAACTTTAAATTCGCGCGCGCATTATGCGCGCGCGAATTTAAAAACATAATTACCAACAGCAGAAACATTATGGAACAACATTCGCTGATAATAATGGCTTACATTGTCGTACAGGTCGCGTTGGCTGTACACGTGCTGATGTCGCGCCACGGTGAACCGCAAAGCGCAATGCTTTGGTTGCTCATGATCTTGCTGATGCCCGGTGCCGGAATTTTGCTTTATATGTTTTTCGGATTTAATCGCGTCCGCTCCAAAACTATTGCGATTGCTCAAAGCATGCATGAACTTCAGCTTGAACGTGAAGCGTATTTCAAAGAAAAATACTGCAAATTTTCCGAAGAATTTGCGGAATATATTATAAATGAACCTCCTGCCGATGAAAGTAATTATGCTTTGGACCGGCTTCTTCCTCATGATGCGCTGCGTGTCGGCGGAAATCGGGTAGAACTGTTGCGGGACGGCGTCAGTGCTTACGCACAGATGCTCAGAGAAATCAAAAACGCCAAAAGCACTATCAATCTGCAATCATTTATTATCAGTAATGATCTGATTTCACGGGTGATATTTGATGCCCTGGAAGAACGGGCGCGGGCTGGAGTTGCGGTCAAGGTGATTTATGACGGCTTCGGCAGTATTAAAGCATATTTCGGGCATTTTTTTCATCGTTACACCCGTAATCGGCTGGAAAACTTCGAAATTCGCGCATTTTCGCCGTTGAATATTTTCACTCCGTGGCGAATTCAGATGCGCAATCACCGTAAGCTGATGATTGTTGACGGCAGAATTGCTTTTACCGGAGGCATCAACATCTCTGACGATAATGTCGCTAATATTCTAAAACGCCCGAAAACCAGGCATATTCACGATTTACATTGCCGAATTACCGGGCCGGCGGTTTCAGAATTTCAAATGGCGTTTCTCCGGGATTGGGTGTTTGCCGCATCGACGCATTTGACCGATGTCATCAAGCCAGAATATTTTCCGGCCCCGCAGCGTACCGGCAAAGCAATTATCCGGGTTGTCTCCAGCGGGCCGGGGCAATATGATTCAGCTTCAATGGACGTTTTCTTTACTGCCGCCGCGACAGCCCGGAAAAAACTGTGGATCATGAGTCCTTATTTTGTTCCGGATCAGACTTTTGTAAAGGCATTGACCATGGCTGCGGCGCGCGGAGTCGACGTTAAAGTGATTGTCCCTAAATTGAACAATCATTTTTATGTAGATTGGGCAGCGCAAAGTCTGTATCGGACATTTTTGGCCGGCGGAGTGAAAATTTATTCCCGACGCGGTGCATTTTCGCATGCCAAAGCAATGCTGGTGGATGATCAATGGTCATTAATGGGGTCAAGCAATTGCGACGTCCGTAGCTTCAGACTCAATTATGAACTGGACTTCTGTACCTGGCAGTCGGACTTTATCGACGAGCTCCGTCATCAATTCCAGGATGAACTGGAAAATTCAGATGAAATTATGCTCGAAAAGGTAATGAATAAGTCATTCAGCAGAAAATTTGTCGAAAACCTTTGCGCCCTTTTGACCCCGATCTTGTAGTTTGAACCTAAAAAAGCAGCCCAAGTCCAGATAATTTTTATTTTGATGTTGATAAATTAAAATTCAACTGCTATAATAAGTGTTATGGTAAACCAATACTAATTGAAGTGGTAGCATTGAAATGAGTATTCCTGCTTACAAGCAGATCAAAGATGTTTTAACTGAAGAGATCAGGCAGGGCAAGTACAAGCCCGGCGCGGTTATTCCGTCCGTTAACCGCTTGTCCGAAATGTTTGGCACCAGCCGCAACACTGCGGTCAAAGCAGTTTCCGACCTGGTTCATGAGGGGATTGTCTACACCGTGCAAGGGAAGGGAACCCTGGTCAGAGATTTAAAAAATCCGAAAGCAGTTCTTCATAAAAGGAAAGAAAATTCAACTGTTCCCAACGTTGGAATTCTTCTGGCCGATTTCGACAATATTGATCATCCTTATATGTCGAGCATTATCAAAGGCGTGTATGAACGCGCAAAAACCATCCAATGCAATATGAAAATATTCTGCATCAATAACTATTCAATTGACGACTTCATTCACCATGAAAATTTTGATGGGCTGATTGTGCTGACCGTACTGCCGTATAGCTCCGTATTTATACTCAAGCAAAACAAAATCCCTTTTGTCCTGGCCAATAATGATATTTACGGAGAAGATATATACAGTGTAACCGTCGATATTTTTGCCGCCACCTGTGAAGCAATCAGGTATCTTTACAATTTGGGACATCGCGATATCTGTGTAATGGCTGGACCGCATCATGCCAGAAGTACGTCAATCAGCTATACCGCGTATAAACACATTATGGCTGAATTAGATATTGAAGTTAATGAAGCTTTTTTTAAATCTTGCGATTACGGTGTGAACGGCGGTTATGAAGCTTTTCTGAACTTAATGCAAACTGGAAATGTACCTACCGCAGTATTTGCGCTGGAAGACTATATCGCCTGCGGGGTTATTAAAGCCGCAGCCAAAAATGGGCTCGCGGTACCAAAGGATCTATCAGTTATCGGCAATGGCGATATGCTCAACAGCTCCCAAGACTATTCGTTGACAACTTTTGATGCCCAGCTGTCCGAACTTGGCGGCTGTTGTCTTGAACTACTGGATAAACAACTGAAAAACGAACCTGTCAAGAAAAATAAAGTCAGTTTGCGTTCCAAGCTGGTGGAGCGCGCCACGTGTTCAAAAAAATGAATAAATTTCCAGTCAGGAGGAGATAACAGAAAAACGGAATCGCGGTTTTAGATTAATGAGTCAACAGCAGGTATCGCCACAGGCAATACCATGAAAAAAACAAAAATTTCATAAAATTTCAACATTAAGGATAGTCATTATGAAAATTTACGTTCAAACCGATATCGAAGGAGTTGCCGGTTTTTGTTTTCGGGAAAATCGCAGCAATCAGAGTTATGAGAATATTCGCCACCGTTACCGGATGTATCGCTTGTTGACCGGAGAAGTAAATGCCGCCGTCAAGGCTGCGTTCGATGCCGGAGCGACCGATGTAGTCGTCAATGACAACCATGGTACCGGATACAATATAATTTTTGAAGAATTAGACCCGCGTTGCCGGATTGTACATGGACGAAATTGCAGCGGGCCGCATTGGCTACCATTTCTGGATTCGTCATTTGATGCCATGATCCTGATCGGCATGCATGCAATGGGAGGAACGCCGAAAGCAATCATTCCGCATTCCAAATGGGAAGTCAACGACGGACAATTGTATTTGAGTGAAGGTTCCATGGCTGCTGCTATTGCCGGAGATTTCGGGGTGCCGACTGTTATGATGAGCGGTGATGATAAAGTGGCGGCTGAAATCGGTGAGAAAATTATCGACATTGAGCAGGTCGTCGTCAAACAGGCGATTTCACCATACCAGGCTTGTTCTATGATTCCGGCTCGAGCCTGTGCTGAAATTGCTGAAGGCGTCAAGCGAGGACTGGCACGAAGAAGCAGTATTGCACCATACAAAATTCCTGGCCCGGTTAAGTTGAATCTGCTGGATTCAATAAGTCATGCGCCGCCATTAATTCATCAGGGTGAAACCGTCACCGCGGACAGTATCAATGAGGCGTTTATGAACTTCGAACGTGCCATGGAGTGGACTGAGTTCGACCTTGAAAACCTGGTCGAAGGGTATTCGTTTCCATGAGATTAAATGCAATCATGTTTATCCGCTAATTGAAGAAAATAACAACAGAGTTTTAAAAACCATGAACAAAAAAGAAATTTTAAATGTAGGACAGATAGGATGCGGTGCATTTGCCGAGGGGCAGGATTTTCGCAACTTAAACGCTCATCCGCAGGTAAATTTAAAATGGGCATGTGATATTTCATCCGAGCGGGCGCAGACCATGGCGTCTAAATTCGGAGTCCCAAACGTTACCAGTAATTTTATGGATGTGCTGAACGATCCGGAAATCGACATGATCAAGATTTCGACTTCACATTCAGTGCATTTGCCGATTATCCGTGCGGCCGCAGAACGCGGGATCCATATTTTTTGCGAGAAACCGATGGCATTGGATGAAACTGAAGCATTTGAAATTATCACAGCCGTACGTAAGAACCGGGTAAAGATGTGTGTCGATATGAATCGCCGGGTTGCACCTGCCATGCTAGCGCTCCAAAAACAATTCCTGGCGCATCGAGCCGCGCCCAGGCATCAGCCCTGGCGCTATATTGAAAATGGGCGGCCGCGGTTGACCGAAGACAGTTTTGCCCATTTATTGATATCAATACAGGACGAGGGAATGTCATACCGCATGACGCACCTCGACCCGCGAAACGGCGGTGGCGAAATCATGGGCGAAGCCGTTCATTGGCTGGACCTTGTCTGTGCACTGTTTGCCCCGGCACGACCGGTTCGTATCACGGGCATGGGTTCACCGCGTTTGAGTCATTCCATTCGATTGGAATTCGACAATGGTGATGATGCGTTACTGGTGTTCAGTACGGTAGGAACGTTTGATTATCCGAAAGAAACTTACGAACTGACCTGCGAAGGAGCGCTTTTCCGCAGTTGTTTTTTTGTCGAAAACCAATATTACGGCGTACCGGGACTGGATAAGGAATATTTTCCTTTGCAGCATGATTGCATGAAAGAACGGATTGCGAGTGATGGCATTGATGCCTATATGCAGAAAGCCGCTTTGCGGGTTCAAGGACTCCGGAACAGCAAAGAAGGGTACGGCGATTTGACGGTGGACAAAGGGCATTACAATATGCTTGATTTTTTTGTTCGTTCGATTTTGGAAGATTCTCCGTCGCCCTGCGATGAAATCGCGGGATATCTGGCCGTGTATCTGGCACGAAAAGCGATTGAATCCATCTGTCTCGGACAAACCCTGCACCTCTCACCAGCAGATGTCTGTCCGGCTTTCACCTAAGATTAAGGTAGCCAATCATCGCTATCGCTTTTTCAGAGCACATAAAATACACAATTTAACCGCTTTAAACTTCACGCGCGCATAATGCGCGCGCGAAGTTTAAGACATGGATTTACGCCAGTTCCAGGTGTTTAAGATTTAGAGTGTTCATCAGCGAACTTGCAGCTGCAAACCCTTGAGATAAAAACCTTCAGGAAAATTCATCGAAACCGCGTGATCTGGTGCTTGTACCAGCCACCCAACGATCAGTGCCTCACGTTTCGCATCCAAGGCAGCATCAGCAACAATTTTCTGGAATAACATGGGTTCCATCAAGCCTGAGCATGAAAAGGTAAAAAGCAAGCCGCCGGGATTAAGCAATTGCAGTCCAAGGATGTTAATATCCTTGTAGCCGCGACAGCCTCGAAAAAGCTGTTGCTGTGATTCAATGAATTTCGGAGGGTCAAGAATAATCAAATCAAATTTCTGACCTTGTGCCCGAAGTTCGCGGAGAACTTTGAACGCGTCTCCTTCAATATTGGAATATTGCTTTTTATCAATGCCGTTGAGGCGCATATTTTTATCCGACATTGCCAGCGCGTCCTGTGAACTGTCGAGATTAGTGACATGGGTTGCGCCGTGTACTGCGGCGGCAGTACCAAACCCGCCAGTATACGAAAAACAGTTCAACACGGTTCGATTGGCTGCGTTTACGGCTACAGCGCGGCGATTATCACGTTGATCAAGATAAAACCCGGTCTTGTGTCCGCTTCGGACATTGACGGCGTATTTAATGCCATTCTCGACAATCTCTATGACTTCCGGCGGGGCATCGCCGCATAGTATTCCAGCTCTTTCCGATAATCCTTCTTTCTGCCGGACTGAAACATCAGATCGTTCATAAATTCCCGCTGGTGAGCAGATTTCCTGCAGTGCATCAATAATAGTTTCACGGTATGCTTCTGCACCGGCACTTAAAAACTGGCAGATAATATAATCACCGTAACGATCAGCAATAACTCCGGGTAACCCATCAGATTCAGCGGCAATCAAACGGCAAGCATTTAATCGGGTTTCGCAACCTGAAAACATAGCAACTCGCGCAGCGATCGCATCTTTTATTCGCGAAATAAAAAAACTTCGATCAATGGGGAGATTTTCAAAAGACCAGACACGAACGGAAATTTGAGAGTGTGGTGACCATGCCCCGACGGCAAAAAACGAACCGCCCGCTGAAAATATTTGAATAGTTTCGCCAGATTCCGGTTTCCCGACTATCTTGCCGACGGCTCCGGAAAAAATCCAGGGATGCCGGCGAATCAATGATTTTTCGCGGCCGGGTTTCAAAATAATTTTGTTCATCAATATTTCCTCAGTTTGAAATGATGTTTAGCTTCAGCAGGATGTGGCAAACGGACATTGAAAATTAGTAGTCACGCCATCATGGCAACGCGGCAAATATTTCAAAAGCAGTTCCGGTTTATTGCATAGCTCAGATTTTGAGCTACAAATAATATATCTCAGCTTGTCTGATATGCAATTTGATCCAGGATTCGTTAGAAATCAGCACCTTGAGGAAACAGGTAAGTTTAGCCGAGAGATTTACCGGCAATTCTTAAAAAAACAGTCGGTCATTGAGGCAGTATTTCTATCGAGAAACACTACCGCATTCCAATGATCCGACTGCTATTGTCAGGATGATATATTGATCACGATAAGCCTTATCAGCATTATGAAATGCCCGCATAATGGCATCAGCTTCTTTTTCGCACACCTCTTTAATTCCAGTCGAGAAAACAGTTTTTTCGTCGACCATTTCAAGCGCGTTGTGGGACGCCAAGCGCTATATTTAATCTCCTTTTTCAATCCGGAAAAAATATTTTTACCGGAAAACGATTTGGTTATATCAAAAAACTAAGAGTTTAGGTTCATGGTTTTAATGTGATATAACCAGGCCGATAAGGTTCGAGTTTCAGTCTTGTTGCTTTTTCCAATTTAGTAACTTTGCCGCTAACGGGTTCGAAAAATTCGGCAGTTTTATGAGGATAATTGGTTGAAAACTCAAATTCTACAACTTCTTTCTTATTGTTAAATACGGTAACTAAACAACCACGCGGCGTTTTCCAATAGCTGAGTTTTACTTCAGGATTATTGGTCGACATACCATCCGGATTAGGAAGCCAATAGCCATAAAATTCCGCATCATCCATTCCCAATTTATACTGCAGCTCACGAATCGCTAATTCAGTTTTCTTGACAATAAAGTTAGGGTAGATCATCAAATTATGAAGTGTTGCCATACCCATAACATGTGCAGTCAGCGCTGGATCCTCAACATTTTCCTTGTGGCGATATTGAGGTAAAAGCATGCCGTCAGGTCCGATATTAGTGGCTGTTTCATACCGAAAACAATCAAGCGTCATAAAATCTTGATAATATTTATGGGTCAGGAATTTTCCGCGATGCTGTTCACCAGTTAGAAACACATTAGAAAAGGTCATCAGTGTTCCAACCATATTGCAATGAGACATCGTCAAAGAATTGGGATTGTTTAACCGTTGAGCGTTGTAGACACGTTCATGAAAATCCCTTAGTTCAAAAATAGGCATATATTTCTCTCCATTGGAGGCAAAGATGTCCCCGCCGAAGCAGTCGTAATAAACACCTGGCCACGGAACTTTTTTCAGTGACTCTACCATAGTTTTAATGTATAAATCAGCCCAAGTGCGCTCTCTAAAATCACCTTTAGGTAAAGGGCCAAAAACACCCATGTCATAAGCGCGTGCTGGCTGACCACGCCATTTTTTAGCAAAATAACTCCATTGAGGAATACTTTCTAAGATATAGGTTGGAATTTGGTAAACCATTTGATATTTCGTAGCCCTTTCTAAATATTCGGCACTCGCGTTATCGTCACTCTGTTCCATCAGGCTTCCACAGTATTTCATCATGGGAGAAGTTTGCCAAACAAGATCAAAGTTACTATTTTTCCCAGCACGGAAACGCAATTTCTGCCAATTTATTTCTGCCGGGCGCACGGGATAGGGGGCGGTGGCAAAATCAAAGGTATGGCTTTCGCCAGATGCGAGCTTAAGCTCTGCTTGAATGAAATTAAGTTCTAGCTTGCCGTCCTTGGTTGCGACAATACAATTATTATCGAAGTCCGAAGTGGTTGCCGGATAAATTTTGGGAATAAAAAACAATATTCCCTCATTCAAATTGCCGAACATAAGATCGTTGTACAAGTGTTTGGTCGCATAAGTATTTTGCACGTTCAGGTCTACTGCGCCGATATTACTCCATGTACCGTCATTTCTGTTTATGAAATCTACCGATCCAAGCGATGCACTTAACCTACCGGAGTTCAATACGACCGATTCTTGGGCAGTAATCTTAAGCGTGTAACGAATAAAACCACTGTAATCGACTGATAGCTTCAATTCACCGTTCCAATTTTCTCCTTGGACGGAGCAAGTACCGCTTACCAAGCTCGGATGAGCTTGCCATTTTACACTAGAAGCATTGGTAAAAATACTCTTTTTATTAATTTCGAAGCTCAATGGTTTACTCATAATCTTTTTGCCATTTTGCATTGAAATTTGCTGTAATTGAAGTTTATCATCGAACTTAATTACGTTATTCCAAGTGGTGACCGCGCCATCTTTAAGTTTAAGATCGCGCCATGGTGTCGGCGCTGGGGATTCAGGACGTTGAATCCCCAAGTCATTTAGCCAGTTAGGCTTATTAAATACACCAAATTTTTTAGCTTCACCTTTGATCGTAGTTCCATCTTTGAACGTAATTTCAGACTCCAAAATATACATTCCGTCTTTGAAGGGGGCGATATCAATACTTGCCGCCTCTCCGATTTTGCAAGGGAAAGAACCAATTTTATCACCAGCATCATTTTGAATTGCGATCACTGCTTCTTTAATATTCTCGGCTTTGAGGCTTCCGCTTAGCGCATTAATTACAGTCATTTTTTGAGTATCAGGATCAATTTCATAACGAGTATAAAGTTTATCTTCACCTTGTTTGAAGCGAATATGGTCAAATCTCACAATTGAACTGGCTGGCTGGTTGCGCATATTCAACCCGATATCAACAAACGCGCAGTTTTCGGGAGTACTAAATGAATGTATAAGTTCTTTCCATTCTCCTTTGGTGGGACGGATGTGATACCTTGACTGCCCAATCGCCTTGTTGTCAGCATCTTTATAGAAAAAAATTAAAATACCATTGGCAGCATAAGCGAAACTGTCAGTCGCTTGAAACCACGCTTCAAAAACATATTCGTGTTTAGGTTTAACCCGAATGTTGTCAATATAAAGCGCATACTGCATCTTTTCGTTATTGCCATACGCTTCGAAAAATGCCTCGCCAACCTTTGCATTGCGCCAGTCAATGACGACCTTTCCGTTTTTTATCATGAAATGTTCAAACACTAAATGTCGATCAAATTTCCAGTCGTCAAAAGCTGTTTCAAAGTTAGTTAAATCAACTCCTTTCGCCGTACCGTCAACAACCGAAGCAAGACGAAAATGATCAATCCATACGCTTTCACTCTCTGGAGCTCCAGCTAGCCTAAAAAGGACTCTTGCTTGATTTGTACCTTCCGGCACAGTGAATTCAAACTGGCGATGCCGCCAATCTTTGCTACTATACAACTTGAAATACAAACTACTTGGCGGTGGTTTAACACCGCGTAGCGGATCGAACACGACAAGAGCAAGGAAAGCGCCATTAGGCATTTTCGCGGTAGTCCGGTAGTTGAAACTAAACGCATATTTTTCACCAGGTTTTACAGATTGTTTATAGCTATAAAAATACTGCAAAGATTTGTTTAGTCCATTAGCTCTCAACGCGCCTTTTTCGAGTCCGGTAGAATCTTCTAAAGCCCCACCTTCTCCAATTTCACCTTGTACCGGCAAACTATCAAAACGTTCGAGTACTGAATCGGTAGCGGGTAACGTGACTAACAAAAATGTCGCAAAAACTCCTACAAAAAACTTTTTCATTGTCTTCTCTCCTTGATTTTAAAGTTTTATACATCCATAAAGCTTATGTTTGTAAATGTGAATAAAGGTTTTTTTTGCTTCACCGATAAACCCTTTTGGGGGTTATTGGGGTATTAAAATTGTTATTTTATAATTATCTTTTTAAAAACTAAAATATTATGTTGCAGTAGTTGCTCCTAAAAGAACAGTTTACATCTAATTAGCGCATACATCATGTTTAAATAAGTTCACACAGCTTACTTAATTTTGTTTCTAAGGGTTTTGAGTATCAAAAAGGCTCCAGGTCAATTCATTGTGTCGAAACGAACGTGCACTACCATCAACCATGGCATTATTACCGTTAGAACCATCACGATGCACCATATTTAAATACCAGTTTAAAGGAAGACTAAGAGCCGTACTGTTGCGGTGAGGAAGCAAATAGGAACGATGATGGTATCGGTAATATTCTGAAAATGCTATTTTCGAAGATGGATTGCGCACTCTTCCAATTTTTGTAGTTTGACGAACAACATTTCCAATTGAGCCGGATGCTTGCGGAGTCAATTGCCCGTTCATGGCATAACTAAGACGTCCATAAACAGAAAGTTCATAATCTGTTGGCCTTCCATCACTTCCCACAAATCTTTGAACGCTGGGACAATAAAGCAAATTAGGGTTCTTGATATATTGCAAAGATTGACCGGTCCAAAATCTATTTACGTAAGTGGTATTCCATCCTTGAATACCACGCGAATCATAAACCGACCCCCCATAGGAGGCTACTGTGCCGTCGCCAATGTCAAGAGAACAATGAAAAACGTAGTCTCTATAATCTCCAGCATAAAGATTCATGGCCATGCCGATTTGTTTAAGATTAGCGGTGCATTTTATTTCACGTGCTTTTTCACGTGCTTTATTTAGAGCTGGCAACAACATTGCGGCGAGAATTGCGATGATCGCAATTACCACCAAGAGTTCTATCAGTGTGAAAATCAACGATTTACAACTTTTGCCACTGTTTTTTTTCATCTCTTTTGCTCCTTGTTTTTGAGCGCTTTTATATTAAGAGCTTATCAACTAATAATTTGACTTTTTTCGCTCAATATGCTATATTGCCTACACATAACTTATGTGAGGTAAAATATGGCACAAGCGAGACTAAAAACTTGG
>Ga0172377_10001612_pt1 | contig 22918 bp, 24 predicted proteins | sample Pumphouse3metaG_FD_119749 | JGI IMG/M metagenome (GOLD analysis project Ga0172377, IMG submission 119749) | Leachate microbial communities from a municipal landfill in Southern Ontario, Canada - Pumphouse #3 metaG | ecosystem: Engineered > Solid waste > Landfill > Unclassified | place: Canada... | reverse complement strand
ACCGGGATCTTCCTGTGTACCATCGGCGCTTCGCACATCCATCCGACCATGTCCCTTCCTGCGATCCTTCCGACTTCCGTGAGACCGTCCTTCTGATATTCCAATTTTTTTGCCGCCTGAGGAGAGACGATCCATACCTCGTTCCCCTTTCTGAGTTTTACATATTCGACTTCGGGATTTACCCAGAAACAGACCTGACCGTAGACCGTCTCTGGTCTGAGGGTTGCTGCTATCAGGAACTGGTCTCCGCACCTGAACTTCAGCAAGGTGTACTCTTGTGTCTCTGCATTGCCTCCCTTGGAAAGATCGGTCTCGGATGCATCGACGGCAACCGGTCCGCATGACGGGCATGCGGGTGCGAAGTAAGGTTTCTGTATGAGCAGCCCCGCATCCATGAGCTTATGGAACTGCCATTCTATGAATTTGGCATAATCCGGGTAAAGTGTACATGTGAATCTGCGCCAATCCGCAAGAAATCCGAACCTCTTCCAATAATCGTTCACATAGACCTCGTTGAAGAAATTCACAACCGACATCGGATCGGTGAGGTCCTTGAGTTTCTCTTCCGGACATCCGTTCCTAATCAGATAATCTATGATGCCCTCGTCTTTGTTCTTGATCTTTTCTGAGAGACTGATCGCCCCGTTGCCAGTAGCATGTGTACCAACAGGGAACAGAACGTTGTACCCCGTCATGCGCTTGTACCTGCCGATCGCATCCACGTACGTGTATCCTCTCATGTGTCCAACGTGCAGATATCCTGTCACGCCTGGATATGCGAATATGATCATGAATTTGGGTCTATCGTCCCTTTCAGCATTGTTGATTCCGTTTTCGGCCCACTTTTTCTGCCACTTTTTCTCGATGTCTCTGTAGCTCGATATCATCTGTACACCTGATATCCTGTATCTGCGCTTTGGAAGGGACACTTTTATTATATAGTTATCCAGCGCTCGTATGCACTGCGTTCCTGGCACGAATGGCAAAAAAAGTATCTGGATTCCGGTCTTTTTTGGTCATGATTATTCGCATGACAATGCATGACAAGATTTATATAATGAGCATGACAATGCATTCTTAAAGCCTGAGGGATGGGGGCCTACAGGTCTGGCATGGTGACTGAAATGGACAACGACGAGAGGGTTACATTGAGGATGGGGACCGAGGAACTGCAAACACTTGACAGTTTCCTGGCAAAGAACCCAAAACTTGGAACCCGCTCGCAGTTCATCAGGACAGCCATTAGCGAATACATCGATAGGGATGCCGATGTTGCTACTAGGTCGGACAGCGACGGAATCTTCACCCGTTTCACGGAATCGGAGATGATGGCGATCAAGGTGATTGTTGAGGACAAGGGAATGTTCATCAGCAACGAGGAGTTCATCAGAACGGCGGTACACAGAATGATGGCCCGTCGCGAAGAAACAGTCGAAAATGCCTTGTCGGCAGCTTTCGAGGTCGCCTCATCACGATCCATGACGAAGTGAAGACAAAGAAGGGGAAAACATCTGAAGGGGGGATGGGATCTCGGACCAGAAGTCCGTTACCCCTCACAGATGTCACTGAAACACTTTGCTTAAGATAAGGGGGGATGAAGAGTGGGGACCGGATTCGCGATAGGCAATGTAGACATCGAGCCGCACGTGGCAGTGATCGGTGTAGGCGGAGCTGGATGTAACGTCGTGGACAGTATCTACTGGGATTTCCCATCCGCGGATACCGTTGCGGTCAACACAGACAAAAAAGCACTGCTCTCAATCCGCGCAGACAAGAAATTATTCATATGCAAGACTGTCACCAGAGGAGAGGGTACCGGAGGGGACAGTCTTCTTGGAAAGAGATGCATGCAAGCACACAAAGAAGAGATCACCAGCGCATTGATGGGACATGACGTGGTCTTCATTGTGGCAGGTATGGGCGGTGGCACCGGAACCGGCGCAGCACCGATCATAGCCGAGATAGCTCAGGGACTCAACATGATCGTCTTCTCGATAGTTATCAATCCATTCGGATTCGAGACCGCACGCATGAAGACCGCGAGGAACGGTATAACACAGATAAAGGCCGTCTGTCCGATGACCGCTGTCATAGAGAACGACCTGATGGTGAACAAGATGCCGAACGCGACCATGAGTGAGGTGTTCACAGATGTCAATCGTAGTATAGCGGCGTTCATCAGGAGAAGCAAGACGACGATAGTCAACACCTTCGTCGAGCAGCTCAAACATATCGATGAGATCGTCAAGGACGGCAGTTGCGTTCCGATCATAAATCCGGCAAACGGTCTTGTGACGAACCTGTGACCTTGACAGCGAACGATTTCTCTTATGCATTGCGCATATCCTAATTCCCTCTCATCGCATCGTAGCCCATGTCGAATGCCCTCATATTGAGGTCCAGGAACTTTTCAGGTACATTGTCAGAAAGCGTCTCTTTCAACAGTGCTTTGGATATCGGGAAATCCTTCACGGCCGCAACGGCACCGATCATGACCGCGTTTGCGGCAACGGCCTTACCTGCTTTTACCGCTGTCGAGGTCGCTTCGATCGTCGTCACCTTGTCGCTCACCTTCTTGATGGCCGCTACGAGGTCTTCGATATCGGGATATTCCTCAAATCCTGCGGCCACCATGGACGGATACACGGGATCCAGATTCATCAGGATCTCGGTATCCCTGTTCCCAAGGGATATGTTCCTGCACGTCTCTACAGGCTCGAATCCCATGATGAGATCCGCCCCTCCGACCGCTTCCAACGGACTGACCACTTCATCGCCGAAACGCAGGGTGGAGAGGACGCTTCCGCCCCTCTGCGCCATACCATGCACCTCGCTCATGGCCACCTTGTAACCTGCCTTCATGGCAGCATTGCCAAGGACCATGGATGCCAATAGCACCCCCTGCCCCCCGACACCAACGATCTGAATGGTGTACTTCATTTCTTCACCTCTATGGCTTTCTTAGGACATACGCTCGCACACATTCCGCACCCTATGCATTGTGACGGGTCTGTATCGACCTTCCCGTCTTTCTTGATCAGTGCGGGACATGCGATCATCTTGAGACACGTGAAACATTGAATGCATTTTGATTGATCCACTGTGCACACCTTTGGTTCGAGCTGTTTATGTTTCTTCAATTCCAGAGGACATGGACGTTTTGATATTACGACCGAAACGCCGTCACATGCTATCGCCCTCTTCATAACATCGACAGCACTACTGACATCGTACGGATCGACGACCTCGATAAAATCGGGACCTATGCTTCTCACTATGGCCTCGATGTCCATGGGTTCGGTATTCCTTCCGCCGAAATGCCTTCCCGTACCAGGATTCGGCTGATGCCCTGTCATCGCCGTCGTACGATTATCGAGTATGACCATCGTGAATTTGTGATTGTTGAACTTGGCCGATACCAACGGCGGTATCCCCGAATGGAAGAAGGTTGAATCTCCGAGGAACGCTATAGGTTTCTGATCCGTCGTCTCGGAGAATCCTCCTGCAGCACCTGCCCCTCCCCCCATACAGACAATGAAATCTGCGGTATTGAACGGGGGCTGGACACCCAAGGTGTAACAACCGATGTCCGAACAGTAGATCACATCGTCTCTACCGACGGCTTTCTTGGTCGCCGCGTATATGCCTCTGTGGGGACACCCTGCACAGAGTGTTGGGGGTCTTGCCGGCAACTTGATATCGACACCGGGAAGAGGGACCGGCGTATCTCTGACCTCAGTCAGAACGTTCAGTCCCTTCATGACGTCAGGAGAAAACTCCCATTCTCTCGGAAGGTGGCCGGTCCTCTTCCCGTATACCGGTACCCCAAGTCCGTTCTGGCCGCATATCCTGAGAACCTGATCCTCCAGGTATGGTTCCAATTCCTCTACAACGATTATCTTTTCCTTTCCTCTGATGAAATCCGCGATCTTGGTCTCCGGAAGGGGATTCGTGAATCCCAATTTCAGAATATCGACGTTCGGAAGGTATTCTTTTACGTATGTGTAACTGACACCTGACGTTATCACGCCGGTTTTTGCCTTCCCGTCCCCGTCCATGAAGTTCAACGCTGACATTTCCGACAATTCCTTTGCCTTTCTGTTCTTCCCCAACAACCTCACTCTGTTTGGTTTGGAAAAAGCGGGAATGTTCACATATTTGGCTGGATCCTTCTCGAACATTCCTCTGGCAGGTGTGTTCTTCGGTTCTTGATATTCCACGATGCCGCGGGCATGATTGACCCTGGTTGTCGTCCTGAATATCAGTGGCAACTCCAATGTTTCCGAAATCTCATACGCCTCTTTCATCATATCCTTAGCTTCGGCAGGCGTAGAAGGCTCCATCATTGGAAGCAAAGAGAGCAGCGAATAGTAACGATTGTCCTGTTCGTTCTGAGAACTGTGACAAGAGGGATCGTCAGCAGAGAGCACGAGCATGCCACCTTTGACACCCGCATAGGCCAATGTCATCAAAGGGTCCGCAGCAACATTCAGACCTACGTGCTTCATGAATACGAACGAACGGACGCCAGATGATGCTGCCGCGGCCGATGCTTCCAATGCGACCTTTTCATTCGTCGAGAACTCGAAATACATTCCTGTCTTGTCCGCTATGTCCTCAAGATTGTTCCCGATCTCCGATGACGGCGTACCTGGATAGGTCGATGCAAATTTCACTCCTGCCTCTATGAGCCCCCTTACGATCGCCTCATTACCCAAAAGCAGTTCCTTACCGTGATTTGCCAAGATATTTGCCATTTTGCTCCCTCTGTTGCCTGGGGAGATAGCATCCGACTGATTTAAAACCGTAACCGATAATAACGAAATCGTATTATCTAGGTGCATGCGGGGGTAGCCAAGCCTGGCCAACGGCGCAGGACTTAGGATCCTGTCTCTAGAGGTTCTTGGGTTCGAATCCCAACCCCCGCACCAATTTTATATGCTGGTTGCCCATTTTCAAAAAGGGTGTTCTTTGATGTTTGAATCCCTTGTCACATACAGTGTTCCCATCACGATGCATTCTCCGTTCCGATGATTTGCCTTTCATAAACTTTACAATTTGGTTCTCACAGGAAGAGTAACTGAAGATGTCAGATCCCTTGACTACCAATGATCCTTTGATACCTGTCCACATGAACAGCCCGTAGTGCAAAAGTCCGTACCGGGATACCCTCTAGACACCGGATCGCAATCCTACTGCGGACCTTAGTTCTTTGTCAATTATGACATTGACTTTGGTTAATACGTCCGCGATTACTTTTTTTTCATCATCCGTAGTAGTCGCCAGGATGTGATCTGTGATCTGCCTATACTCTCCGATTATCACACTGCGGACGTCTTCACCGAACGGTGTGAGTGTAACGGAATATGTTCTCCCGTTTTTTGGCACGTTGTTCACGTACTTTCTGTTGATCAGCAATTTGACCACTTTTGTCGTCAAAGCCTTACTTACGTTCATCATGTGAGAGATATCGACAAGCGAAATACCATCTTCGTGACGTCCTATCTCTGCGAGGAAACATGCTTGGGTTAAAGTTATTCCGTATGTGCCGAGTTTTTGACCGAGCTTTTCCAGAAAATAGAGTTTAAGTTTGATCGGAAACATCAATTCGATACAATCTCCATCGAATTCAAAATTGTATCCCATTTGATATCATCCCCCTGTCCTCAAGACAGTTCACGCTGTGAACAATTATATATTTGCTGGTTGTTCGGTCGTATGCTGATCATCCTGTGAATCATTGCGACGATACAGGTCGCTTATTGCGGACAGAAGTTCTTAAACTTCCGATTACCGATACTTCAAAACAGGACCGGGCGATCTTCTGGCAATACATCCGCTCGAATGTGAGGTGGCCAGGAAGATCAGAATATCGTTGACCGTTAAGAAAATCGCTCTCGGTATAAATGGACCGATGATCAAGACAGCGGTGAGGTGATAACTCCATGAACAAAAAAAAGCCATTGACCTATCCCGATATCGTCAGCATCGTCAAAAATTCCAAAGATTACGATGCCGAGATGCTGTCTAGGATCTCCTTACTCTCAGAACGTTGCGGTGAAAAGATAGATCTGTCACTTTATGACAGGTACGATGTACGCAGAGGACTCAGAAATCCGGATGGAACGGGCGTTCTTGCAGGACTCACAAGGATATCTGAAATCAGATCTAAAGAAACCGTGAACGGCGAAGAGATACCTATCGACGGAGAACTGTTCTACAGAGGATACAGTCTGAGAGATCTGGTCAACGGATTTACCAAAGACAAAAGATTCGGTTTCGAAGAAACGACTTACCTTCTGCTTTTCGGTGACCTTCCAAATTCGGAAGAATTGAATGATTTCTGCGATATATTGAGCAAATACCGCACACTCCCGACGACGTTTGTCCGCGACCTCATAATGAAGGCCCCGAACAGCAGCATAATGAACCTCATGTCCAGAGGTGTTCTATCCCTGTACTCCTTCGATACGGATCCCGATAACATAAGCATACCGAATGTCCTGAGACAAAGTCTCCAGCTGATATCCAGATTTCCGATGTTGGCCGCGTACAGCTATCAGGCATACGAGTACTATCTGAACGGCGGTAACAGCTTTCACATACACGATCCGGTTCCGGAACTGTCGACTGCCGAGAACATATTGTACATGCTGAGGAAGGACAGCAAGTATACAAAGCTCGAAGCGAGAATTTTGGACCAGGTCCTGGTTCTCCATGCAGAACACGGCGGCGGTAACAATTCCTCATTCACTGCACGTGTGGTCTCATCCTCTGGAACCGATACCTATTCTGCCATATCTGCTGCAATGGGATCGCTGAAAGGACCTAAACACGGTGGTGCGAATGCCAAGGTCTGCCAGATGATGGATGATATCAAGGCGAATGTTGAGAATTGGAAGGATGAAGAGGAACTGAGAGACTATCTCGGCAGAATAATCGACGGAAAAGCGTTCGACGGTTCTGGATTGATCTACGGCATCGGACACGCTGTGTATTCGAAATCTGATCCCCGTGCGGATATTCTCCGCAGGTCCGTCAAGGACCTTGCCAATGAAAAACACAGGGAAGATGAACTTTTACTTTACTCCATGGTCGAAAGGATCTCTCCAGAGCTTATAATGAAAAAACACGAGTCCCGCAAGCTTATGAGTGCGAACATAGATTTCTACAGCGGTTTCATATACAGCATGCTGGACATACCACAGGAGATGTTCACACCGATCTTCGCCATTTCACGTATATCCGGATGGTGTGCACATCGAATAGAGGAATTGCTGAGCGACAGCAGGATCATCAGACCTACCTATAATCCGATAATGCCGCACAGAGAATATACCGATCTATCCGACAGGACCCAATGATGCTCAACCGGTCTTCAGAGCAACCGATCTGAAGAATCGATGCTCCAAGCACCCCTCAGAAAACATCGCAGAGCATGGTCCATTCCCGTGATCACATCGAAACGACTATGTTCGCATTTTTCGAAAACAATCCTTTTCGAAGCTCCTTTCCAGTATGTGAACCGCTCTCTTTTGATCGTATGTTCGCCTTGATCCGCAGGTCCATACAATCCAGTCCAGTAATGTGACACAGGAGGGCCCGCCTGAACACTTGTCAGAATTCGAAACGGAACAACGTAAATAAGAGACCAATAATACGTGTCCCAAATGTATGACACGGAGCCTACACGCAAAAATCCGCCTGCAAGATGGAGTCTTGTTTGGAAGTGTGTGGTCATAGGCCTCGCTGCCGGATTCATGACATCCGTTTACCGTATGGGAATGAGCTACGGGGTCGATTTTGCCATATCTGTGTACGCTTTTCTCAGAGAGAACATCATATACATACCGCTTTGGATCGGATCCGCCGTGATCTTGGGTTTTGTCATATACCGTGTAACCGTCTGGGAACCGTCGGCATCTGGAAGCGGTATCCCTCAGGTCAAAGGGAACATAATGTTCGGTCTTAAGATGAACTGGCTGAAGATTCTGATCGCACGTTTTTCAGGCGGAATCCTTGGATCGCTGTTCGGTCTTTCGGTCGGCAGGGAAGGACCTTGCGTGCATATCGGTGCCGCAGCCGCAAAACCATTTTCGGATAAGATCGGAAACAAGGAAACCGAAAAGAGACTTCTCATAACGAGCGGTGCCGCAGCCGGACTTTCCGCGACATTCAACGCACCGATATCGGGTATGATATTCGCCATGGAGGAGATACACCACAGTTTCTCGGAATATGTCCTCATATCGGGAATAACCGCTTCCTTGGCCGCAGATGTAGTCTCCAGCTACATATTCGGAATGACCCCTGTTTTGGATTTTATGAACATCCCCCAGGTCAATCTCGACACCTGCATATGGTTCATACCTGTAGGCATCACCGCCGGTATCGTCGGATGGCTTATGAACTTCTCTTTTGCCAGCGTACAGGCGCTTTACAAGAAGGTCCCTGCCTGGGAAAGACCTGTGATAGCCATACTCATAGCACTTCCGATAGGATTGTTCCTCCCTGATGCACTGGGTGGCGGAGAGGACCTTGTCAGGATCGCCGAGGAGGCGAAAATAGGGATAGCCATGATCCTGGTCCTTCTCATAACCAAGATCATCTTCAGCAGCACCAGTTTCGGATCCGGTGTACCCGGCGGCATCTTTATGCCCATATTGGCATGCGGAGCTCTGGCCGGTACTGCCGTGGGTCTTGTCGCATCCGAGATGGGCATGCCACATGAATATGTGTGCAACTGCGCCGTATTCTGCATGGCAGGGACCTTGGCATCGTCTCTGAGAGCACCGGTGACCGCGATATTCCTGGTCACCGAGATGACGGGTGTTTTCGTACATTTCCTTCCAGTGGCGGTATGCGTGCTCATAGCCTACGTAGTCTCCGGATTCATGGGAGCACATCCCATATACGATACCCTCTTGGAAGATTATCTCCAAGAACACCCTGAGGCGAAGGACGGCGCAGGAGAGTCTTTCGTCTGCGTACTTCAAAACGAGACGTAAGACATTTTTGCAATTTTTGATTTTTCAGAAGAACCTCCATGTCTACAGAGTATGTGATCCGTCCCATTTGGATAGGAGAACATACGTCGGATAATTTTTTCAACAGATTCGACGACAATGGAGATGCGGATTCTGACCTGGAAACTATATATTGTTCGTGTTCTCTACAAAATAATCACTGAAATCCTCTCCTCTTCAAAACGATGTGAAAAGAAATCATATCTTCGATCGTCGTACTCGAGATATTATATACCGCCGACCGGATTACGGCAGCGGCGATAGCAATTAGGGTAACCATATTCAACGGTACACCGAAAAAAGAAGGGAATACGGCATACCTAACCTCACTCATCTCGAAAGGATTGGTATCAGAGGACATAACTGTCGAGGAGATCTTTCTCTATCAGATGACCATAAGGGGATGCTCCAATTGCGGCAGATGCCGGAAAAGAAGTGATGGACAGTGCTCCATCGAAGATGACATGACGCCTCTCTACCGGAAATTCATCGAATCCGATGTTATCATTATCGCATCGCCAATCTACATGTGGAACTTCACCGCGTGTATGATAGCTTTCATAGATCGTTTGCACGCACTGTGCAATAAGGACTTCTCCTTCAATGCAATGAGTGGAAAGAGAATCGCGATTGCAACGACCATGGGTGATGATGAATTCGTCGCCGCGTCTGCGATCAATACCGTGATGTTCTTCTGTGAGTACTTCAAGTGCGTGTATTCGGGAACGATCGCCATACCGTTCGCATCGAAGGAACAGATCGCACGTCCGCTGTATCGGGAGAAGATCGACGATTTCGTAGCCAAACTGACAGAATGAACGGGAGACTCAACTCCCTGTAAAATCACCTCGATCGAATTCTATCGGGCTCGTGAGCCTTTTCGGGATCTTTCTCATGATGCCAAAGATCGGTTGAATGGTCCCCCTATCCTCGGTACGACCTTTTTGTATCTACCTTGGATCGAAACCCTCTCCCGATGTTCCCATCGGCATTCTATGTGTCTTTTCTTATTTTTTGTATACTAATGATGATGACCGCACTCACAGTGCTCATGATCGTGTTTGTGCATATGTTCATGATCATGTTCGTGATTCTTACCGCAACCGCATTCGTGACCGTCATCGATGCAGAGGTCTACGCCAGAATCCTCCATTGCATGAAGGATGAAATGCTCCAATTCCTCCTGGTCTACGTCTAAAACCGCTGCCATGAAATTGAAATCCGCCAATACACACGGTGCCAGACAGTTGTGATGCTCCACACCCGTACCTATGTCCACTAGATTGAGGGTCAAACCCTTATCTTCTCTTGCGACGGACATCTTTATGTGACCCAGAAACATCCCCGCGTTCTTTTCTATCCATTCTGCAACATCCATCATCATATTGTCCAGACGCGCTTCCGCATCCGCGTTGAATCCATGGACATGCCCCGTAATGCCTACGGCTATACCTCCTGCCATCTCTGCAGACGTCTGTTCCTTCATTTTTTCAACCCCTGCAATGCCGTTACCAGACCTTCGCCCGTCTTTCCTGAGACGGCATAGACCGGAATACCCTGAAACTCTTCAGATATCCATGACATTATCCTGTTCCTTTCTTCTGATGTTACAACGTCCATCTTGTTCAACAGTATCATGTCCGAGTACTTTATCTGCGTCTTGAAGAACGCTTCCCTTTTTTCCAAGAACAGATCGAATCTCAAACAATCTATTATCCCCATGATCTCTATGGATTCCAGATCCACATCCGATGTGCGTATGACCTCCTCCACTTTATGCGGAAGGGCCAGTCCCGTAGGTTCTACGAGCATGACGTCGGGATCATAGTCCCTTTTGATATTCTTCACGGAACTCTGAAGCTCTCCCGACAGTGAACAACAGATGCACCCGTTCGGTAATTCGACCGCATTGTATCCTTCCGATTTTATGGTCGTCCCGTCAACACCTATCTCCCCCATCTCATTGACCAGGACCGTCACCGTTTTACCCATTTTGATGTACATGGAGGCCATTCTCATCAATAGAGTTGTTTTTCCACTGCCTAAAAAACCACCCAGGACGTAGACAATCATGAATCATTGTTACCTATCAATGATTATTTATCACTTTCAGATCGTCACGCACTCGGACAACCTACATTCTTGAAAATTCAACATTCTTCGTTCTCTTTCTATGACAACGATATCCTCATTCATGATGTCGGAGAAGTTCCCTGAGATCCTTTATGACTGTTTTGCCTGATACGTCCCCGTCTCCTTCACGGCATATATGTATCCCGTCGATACCTGCTGCTTCGGCGGCGAGCATATCCTTTTCACTGTCGCCTATGTAACATATCCTTTCCAGCGGAATATCATATTTGGATATGCACCAATTCAGACAATACGGAGATGGCTTCGGGAACAGCATGCGTTCATATCCGATTATATGCTCAAAATATCCCAGAAGTTGATGTTTCTCGAGGATGGCTATAATCCTTTCCTCCGTCTTACCTGATGCTATACAGAGATGTTTCTCCCCTTTGAAGAGTGCTTTGATGACCTCACTCGATTCCGGAAAAATGGTCGTATTGTTGACCATCGACCTTTGTGATTCGCTGATGAAGGCTGAAACAAACTCCCTGAACATGCATGGAGAATCCGAGTATCTGACGAATGTCTGATCTATTGATTCTTTAATGTATTGGGAGCACATGCTCTCGTCCAATGGTATCCCGACCGCACTGAACGCCTTGCGATATGCGTTCCTCACTCCTGCAAACGAATCGAAGAGCGTCATATCAAAATCGAATATGTACAGGTCGTATTGTTTCATCGAAACGTAATACGTTGGTCTGATAATAATTATGAGGTAAGGGGTTTGCTCGAAAATGCCTAATTCATCACATTCTCTTTTTCCAGCTCCTCTAGAATCCTCTTTCTCAAAGCCGTGAATTCGGGAGACGCACGGTCTCTCGGTCTAGGCCATGGTATCTCGATGATCTCCTTAATCTTCGCGGGACGTTTGGTGAGTATCACTATCCTGTCCGACAGGTAGACGGCCTCGTCGACAGAGTGCGTGACGAATATGATCGTCTTGTCCGTCTTGTCGAGTATCTTTATCAGACCCGCCTGCATGATGTTCCTCGTCTGTGCATCCAATGCACCGAACGGTTCGTCCATCAATATCATCTCCGGATTGTTTACCAACGCCCTTGCGATACCTACACGCTGCTTCATGCCGCCAGACAGTTCGTGTACCCTTGCATCGGCGAAATTGTCCAATCCTACGAGTTCGATGTATTTTTCCGCAGTCTTGTGAATTTCATTCTTAGATTTATTTGCAACCTCCATGAATTTAATCATGCTGTGATCCACTTCAATTGCGTGACGCTCTTCATCGGACATACCTGCGACCTCCAACCCGAATTCTACATTCTTCCTGACCGATCTCCATGGAAACAATGCGAAATCCTGGAAGACCATGCCCCTGTCCGAACCGGGTTCGGTGAACACCTTGTCCCCAGAACTGACAGTCCCTGATGTGGGTTCCTCCAACCCCGCGATCAACCTGAGCAGGGTCGTCTTTCCGCATCCGGAAGGACCCACGATGGTTATGAGTTCGCCTTTCTTTATATCGAGCGAGAAGTCCTCGAACGCCACTGTCTCGCTGTCACTGGTCTTGAAGATCTTACCGAGGTTCTTTATGTGTATGTCGTCGCTCATTCCATCCCCATCCTTTTGCTGATCACCTTATGCACATAATCCGCAACACCCGTGGTCAGCAACCCTAGTATCGCTATTATTATGATACCTGCGAAGACGTTCGGCCAATATCCTATGGAGGCCTGCAGTCCTATGAAGTATCCTATACCTCCGCCGTATGAGGCGTACAGTTCAGATGCAACGATACACATCCAGCCTACCCCGAGACCTATACGGACTCCGTTCATTATGTACGGGACCGCCGCTGGCAGCATGACCTTGTAGAAGGTCTGCAACCTCGAGGAACCCAAGGTCCTGGCCGCATCCACCCAATTGGGGTCGATCTTCTTCACCCCGAATGTCGTGTTCGTCAACACGGGGAAGAATATACCTACCACGACCACCAGTATCGGACCCCATGTGTATCCAACCGAGAACAATAGGACCGGTGCCCATGCGATAGGTGCTATCGGCCTTATTATCTCAAGCGCTGGATCCGAGAATTCCTTCAGCGTCTTGGAATAGCCCAACAGCAAACCGAAGGGCACTGCGATCACCATCGCGATTATGAAACCTGCGATGAATCTTTTCAGACTCGCCCATATGTGCGCCCACATGGTCATTCCGGAAACGGCATCGCCGTATGTGAAGAGATCCACGAGAGCGTCCCATGTACGGCCCGGGGTCGGAATGGCAGGAGTACCCACTATGAGAGCGATATTCCACCACAGCAGGACAAGAACGATCAGGGAGAGTATTGTTATTATCCCTGTCCTTATCCATCTGTGATACTTGTTATTCTTGTCATAGTTCAGCGAACTTAGTATTGATCTTGTTTCATCCATCTCGGTTCACCTCACTTCGCCATATTGACCGAATAGAGCACAACCGGCGGAGACCCTACGAATCCCATGTCCGCCTGTCCAAGGAGGATTGCGGTCATAACGTCACCTCCAGCTGCAAAAGGCCCCACTTTCTCCACTGTTATTCCGAACTCATCGAAGAACCCCTGCTCTATCCCGATGTGCAATGCGATCTGATGGATATCCGAGGCAAGATACGCCACACGGATGGTTACATTGTTCAGTGAGGCATAACTGCCGGGGACCCTGTTCTCGGCACTGCTTATCAATTTGTCATTTACCAATGCATCGGCAAAAGCGGCCTCGTCCGCATATCCTATGTCCTGAAGCGTATTGGAGAACAGATCCAGAGATTCGTATGTCTTCGTAAGTTCCACGATCTGATCCTTAAGATCGGTTATCTCGTAACTGTAACTCACGTCGTCCAATGCCATCTCTATTACGGCCTGGTCAGAAACCGTCGTGTACTTCTGCACATACTGTATCAGAAGAGCATGATTCTCACTGTTCACATCCTTGGCCTCATTTAGCCACTCGACAGCTTCACAATAGGCCGACAGGAATCTCATCGTAGAGGCGTAGTTGTTATCGATGAATGTGTTGTTCGCCGCGACTACACAGCAGGGATGTCCCGCCCAGTATTCGGACGTGAGCATCACACCTTTTATCTGAGAATTGGAGATTGCACTCGCATAGTGCGGTTCCCAGGCGATCCCGCCGTCTATCCAGCTGTTCTTGAGAAGCGTATCCACCATCGTACCCGGACTGACTGCGGTCCAGTACACCACACCGCTGCCGCTGTACTCCGAACCGACCTGAACGAAGGCAAAATGCAATTCGTTCTTCACAATATTCATCAGAATCATATGCTGAATAGATGATGCTCCTGGCGTCATGAATGTCAGACCGTCCCAGTACTCTGCATTGTATGTCTGCGTACTCTCGTCGTAAAGCACACCTTGAACAGAGTCCCTGACGAATATCCCCGAACCCTCATTGTTGACCCTCGCGACAATGGAGACGGAGTCGCTGTCCGACTCGTTGGCAGACATCCAGTAGCCGGAGGCTGATAGTAAAATTATCAACGCGACTACGACTGCCCATAGTTTGAAATTCCAATTGATGTAACCACCGGAAGTTCGACGTTTTTCATAGGATATAAAGGTTAAGATTTTATCACACTGTGGTTTCGTTTATACAATTAGGATAAATATTAAGGTTGTTAACCATCAAGTATCACGACCTTCGCGACAATATGAAAAAACATGACGGTAAGATGCTATTACAGTTCCAAAACGGTTGAAAATTCTCATCCGCCAGTGAACGTGGCCAAAAGTGTTATGACACCTGTGAACGCCAATATGCCTATCCCGACAAGCCATCTGTTCTGTCCGAAGTAGGGTGCTACGTAGTATCCAACAAAAAACAGCATTATGGATGCAAATCCCGCCGAGTAGAACAGTGCGGTTCTGAAATCAGAGACCAGCAGCAACGGAAGGATCACTGGGATGACGGTGAACATCGTCAGAAGAAAACAGAAGAACGCACTATAGAACATGTTCCTGCGTTCACTCAGGATCTGATCCTCCGGTTCAAGATCGCTGTCCATTATCAGATCCACGACCTTCTTTTCGCTTTCGGCATCTATTATATCCGCTATGGTGCCTGAGAGTTCATCTTTTATCAACATCCGTATCTTCGCTTCGTCTATCATGCCCTTCTTCTTGGCCTCGATTATACGGATGTATTTTTTTTGATCAAAAGTGTCTATCGTGAAGAACACCAACATATCGATCAAACCCCATGTGAAGTTCATTCCGACTATAAGGATGATGAGTTCTTTCACACCAAAACCTATCAGCCTGAACTGGGCTGCAGTGATGAAGAGCAGAGCCATTATGAAACCGTACAGCAACTCCTGAAGCATCAGTCCCGTTCCGGTGTAACCCATCATCCTCCGGGCGGCCTTTATAACCATATTCGAAGTAATGTCATGACAGAAAGATAATCGTTTCTGAGAATATGAAAAGGCTGTTCTGCATTTCTGCAGAACAGCTTGAAAGGGAATCTTCAGATGTTCCTGAAAGCGATGCAGTACTGCATCTTCTTTGCACCGAAATACTTCTGTGTGTACTCGGCAGTCTTCTCCGGAGGAAAATCCTTGCACGAAAAGACATCTATGAATGCCCTGTCCGTGTCTTCTGCGAAATGTCCTGAGATGAGCGACGTTTCTATCAACTGTACAAGGGAGTATCCCTGCACCTTGGGATGATCTCCGAAGAAGACGACGATCGGCTCTCCGTATCTTTTCATATCGATATATTTCGCAAGATCGATGGCAAATTGTGTAATATGCTCTTTGCTGGAGATCTTTTCATGGTCACATTCGCCAAGATCTATAGAGACTATCAGTCCCCACTGGTTCTCGTCGTTGTATTTTTTTATCGCTTCTTCGTCAGAAAGAAGCTTACCTGCATAAGGACTCATTACGTACAATGTATTCACCCCGTTATATGGCGGATACCCGCTGCAGACGAACATCGGCTTTCAGTATTTGAACTTTAACCTCACACACCTGAAAAAAGGGACCGCACTTCTATATACGCAGAAACAAGTAATGCGAATAACCGGAAAAATGAGAAAATGATCGGCTCTGAGGTTTATTTCACTGACTTCCATACGGAGACGGACGAGAGTCTGTTGAAAAAGATGGAAAGATTGGTCAAAGATGCCGGTATCGGTGATATAAGGATGGAAAAGAAGTTCGTCGCCATAAAGACGCACTTCGGAGAATACGGGAATCTTGCCTTCCTGAGACCCAATTATTCCCGCACGATCGCAGATGTGGTTAAAGACTCCGGCGGAATGCCGTTTCTGACAGACTGCAATACACTGTACGTAGGCAAGAGAAAGAACGCCTTGGAGCACATAGACACCGCGTACCTGAACGGATTCACACCGATGACCGCCGGATGCAACATCATAATTGCGGACGGCCTGAAAGGATCGGATGATATCGAGATCCCGATAGGCGGAGAATATGTCAAAAACGCCAAAATCGGACGTGCGATTTACGATTCGGATGTCATAATAACCCTGTCACATTTCAAATGCCATGAACTTACAGGATTCGGCGGTGCATTGAAAAACCTTGGAATGGGATGCGCCTCACGCAGAGGAAAGATGGAACAGCATTCTGCCAGCAAACCTGTTTTCATGAGAAACCTGTGTAGGGGATGCGGAAAATGCATTGAAACGTGCGGTTCTGAAGCGATATCATTGAACGAAGGGAAGGCACAGCTTGACACGGATAAGTGTGTAGGGTGCGGAATCTGCATTTCGAGATGCGCTTTCGATGCAATATCTGCAAAGATAGACCAGTCGAATGATGTCCTATGCAAAAAGATGGCTGAATATGCTGCGGCCGCGATACTCAACAAACCGAATTTCCATATATCTTTGATCACCGACGTCTCACCGTTCTGCGATTGCCACGGCAGCAATGACGTTCCGGTGGTCTCAGATGTCGGAATGCTGGCGTCTTTCGACCCCGTAGCGTTGGACATGGCATGCGCAGACCTCGTCAACGAACAGCCCATTCTGCACAACAGTTCTGCCCATCTTAACAAAGGAAGATACAAAGACGTGTTCGAATGTACCCAGCCGACAACCGATTGGCGCATCACATTGGAACATGCTGAGAAGATGGGGCTTGGCACTATGAAATACGAGCTGATCAAGCTGAAGTAAAATGATCTGCACAACGATAGCGATGACGTGCACAACAAAAGAATGAAAAACTCTTAAATGTTGTATGTCGATTAAAAAATGAAGATCAACGGCGAGAACTGGCTCGCCGTTATTTTTGTGTTTAAAATTCTCTCCTCTTGAAAAGAATAAATGCTATCAACGTCGGCACAAGTCCCCACGTAACCATCACCAAAGATTCCCTGGCAATGTCTACAGTCGTGGAAACAACACTGGTTATCGCATTTGCAGCCTGATCGAGCATCCACCATGCATCGTAATATGAATCCAGATTGGTAATATCGGGAGTCTGACTTACGATCACGATCGCCGATATTATAGGAAGGATCATGAGCAGTATCACGAATACGATGATCGTTGAAGTACTGGCCTTCTTCATCACTGAGCTTATTAACATCGCAACACCGAATGTACCTATCACGTACATCAATGCCAGTAGAAGGGATTTCGCCAATCCAACATCTACTCCACCTGCAACGATCAGTGATATTAACGCAACCGACAGATAATACAGTCCGACAAATGCTACCCCTATTACCAGAGATGCAAGGAATTTTCCCAAGAAGATCGAGGATTTCTTGATTGGCCTCGTAAATAGAATCAAGGCGGTTCTTTCCTCGTATTCGGACACTATCGTGACAGATGCGAACAGGGTCGCTGCCAGAAGTACTATCAAGGATACAAAGGAAACGTACGTCACAATGATTTCCTTGGGATCTTTGGAAAGACTGCTCCCCAATGCATATGGAAGTACGGTGATCAACAAAAGCACCGTAACTATGAGAGCAAGGAACAGCAGCATCCTCTTCCCGCGGAAGAACTTCGTCATTTCGTTCTTCATGACGACATATGACTGCCTCAGATCGTCTGCAATACCTTCTTTCATGATATCACCTCGACTCCTTTATGAGGTCCAGATACGTGGTCTCCAGACCGTTATCGCCCTCGGACAGACTGTAGGCCTTTATCCCCAGGCCGTCAACGGCCCTGAAGAAATCCGCCTGCTCCGCGACATCTCCATTGAATCTCACTTCTATGTCGTTGCCGTAGCGTTCTGCATTCGCGACGTTAGGCAATCCGGAAATCTTTGTGATGTCCTCTTTATCGGGTTCTCCCAGAATCTTGATGAAAATGGTCCTTACACCCGATTTGTCGATGACTTTTCCTATATCATCGTGAATCAGCAGTTTGCCGTGGTTCACAATGGCAACACGATCGCAAAGATCACTAACCTCATGTAGCATATGAGAACTCATCAAAACCGTAAGGTCCTTCGTTTCATTTCTGAGATTCTTCAGGATATCCCTGACTTCCGCCATGCCTCTGGGATCCAACCCGGATGTCGGTTCATCCAGAATTACAACGCTCGGATCGTTCAACAATGCCTGTCCGAGCGCAATCCTCTGTCTCATTCCCTTCGAGAATGTGCCCATTTTCTTATCGGCCCATTCGGTCATCTTCACTTTTTCGAGGATCTCGTTCGTCTCCGATACGATGGCCTCGGTTGACATGCCTATGATCTCACCTATATATCTGAACGTCTCACGGGGTGTAAGATATAGATAGAACTCCGGCGTTTCGACGACCGTTCCCACACCCATTAGCGCCCCTTTGGGATTTTTAGCTATGTCTACACCGTTAAGATATGCACTTCCGGAGGTGGCATTGATAAGGCTAGTCAGAATCTTCAGGGTCGTGCTTTTTCCGGCACCGTTCGGTCCCAAAAGTCCGGTGAAACTGTTCTTCTTGATGGAAAGATCAAGATTGTCGACCGCCACAAATTGACCGTACTCTTTGCGCAGCCCGGTTATCTCAATCGGATATTCTCCCGTCATAGGTCTCCCATCATAAGTCAGGAGCAACGATATATTAATCTTTGGCATGACAAAACGTTGATAGTACGAAATTGTCTATAACGAACAGATGAAAACATTATACCCGATACCGCCTGTCAGGAACGATGACAGACGTGCCGTCGAGAACCTTCATCTCGATTAAAATTCCCGCATTGAAAGCTGTAAGGGATATCTTTGACGAATTGGAAGACGTCGGGAATATCAGGTCGCCTCCATTCGACCAGCTGCATGTTACATTGCTCTTCCTGGGTGACGTCAATTCTAAATCGATACCGACACTTTGCGACAGAGTGAGACGCGCACTTTCCGATACGAATGAATTCGATGTCGTTCTGAAGGACGTCGGCACATTTCCCCGCGATGATCGTCCCCGTATCATCTGGATCGGTGTTGAGGCCGATCCTCTGAACGAGATAGTTTTGAAGATCTCCAGAGAATTGGATATGATGCATCTGGATTACGACAGAAGGACCTTCGTTCCGCATATTACGGTCGGCAGGGCGAACGGCAAAGATGATGTCCATGATCTCATCGAACGGAACAGAAATCTTGAATTCGGTTCGTTCAGGTGCACTCGGATCGATATCATGGAAAGTCTTATCGGACGTTCAGGCGCAAAACACAGCATCATAGATTCCGTGACCCTTGCTAAATGACTAATTGTAGGTTTCGCTTTTAATACGCTTTCACGTCGAACACCTGTTCATGAGACTGCATAGATTTCATAACCGGAAACTAAGCCACGATAGAAAGGGAAGCATCGAGGGACTCCCACTGCAACTGATGATATTGATCATAGTGGCGACTCTGGGAACGGCCATGATCGTCGGATGGATGGGGGATGTGAAAACACCCAGTTCCATAGGAGACGTAGCCGTTGAAACGAACGAGATCCATCTTTCGGGCACTGCGAACAACGGATACTACATCACATATTCCTCTGTGAGGATATGTGTCACCGATCAGAACGGCGATCCTCTCGAGGGAGCGACCGTACTATTGACGGGGCTTGGGGTCACGAACATCGATAACGATACCGCATATGAAACGACCGATGGAACCGGATACGTGTCATTCAGCGGATTGAGGATCAGACTGGGTTCGTCCAATGTAGGTTTCATCACGGTGAATGTATCTAAGGCCGGCTATGGGGAGGATTCGTCATGCAAATTGACCGTGATAGCATAAGGACCGATCGAAAAGGAATACTGGACCTTCCCCTCAAATTGATGGTCACGATGATCATCCTCGCCCTTTCCGTTCCTCTGATCGTTGAAGCAGTGGACAACAACGAGATGGACATGATGGACTTCGAGATGGAACAGGAGGTAGTGAAATTTAAGAACGCTGTATCCGCAGTACATTATTCCGGAGAAGGTTCTTCGAGAACGGTCGAACTCGACATACCGCCTGGGTGCGAGATCATCATAGGCGGAACTGGAGCCGATGCGTATTCCGTGAGGACATTCTTCGAAGGAGAACAAATTTCCGTGTACTATTTCGAAAAACCGGTCGTTACGATCCCTATCGAAACGATTATCACCTCAGATTGCACACTTCTTTTGAAAAGTACGTATTACGACGGGCGGGTAGGCATAGAGGTGACCGTACTTTGATGGAATTCACATTGACGAGAGTGGTCTTGACCATATGCGGTCTTCTGCTTCTCGCAGCGGTGATCCCTCCCGTAACGGGAGTATTCGAGGACAGAGAAGACTGCGAATTGCAGGGACAATCGGACAATATCGCCGATCTCTTCGATTCCTTCTACGTATCGGAAGTCGACACCATGACACTTTGCATGAACGATATACTTCCGTCGTGCGATTCGACAATCGTGCTTGACGGAAACATACTTACGCTGAAATCAGGAGAAAGGGAATACAGATCGACGATCAGACACGGAATCGTCAACAAAGCATCTTTCGGTTCCGATGATATCGTCATCTGCAAAAAGACCGACGAAGGGATTGTTTTGACCCTTATGAATCCGGATCAGTGAATTTTCGTTCGCTTTGAGAAGATAGCGACTATCTTCTTCAAAGCCGCAACGAATCTGTCGATGTCCTCATCATCATTGTAAAGATATACCGATGCCCTGACACAACCGTTTATATTCCTGGAAACGAAGAACGGATGGGCGCAGTGCATCCCTGACCTCACCAGGATCGTATCCATATTATCCAGCATCATTGCAACATCGTGCGGGTTCAGACCCTTGATGTTGAACGAGAAGATCCCTCCCCTCTTCGACGGATCCTCAGGACCAACCAACGTTATCTCTTCAATGTCCTCAAGACCTTTCTGGATCAGCGTTTGCAGATACGTCTCCTGATCGGCTATCCCTCTCATTCCGACTTTTTCCAGATAATCTATGGCGGCCGATGCACCTATTATTCCGGAATAGTTCTCCAGACCCGCCTCGAATCTCTCCGGCGCCGGTGAAATCTTCACCGTATCGTACGTAGCCAAGCCGACAATTCCGCCGCCGTATATCAGCGGTCTAAGCTTTTCAAGCCTCTCGCTCTTTCCGTAGAGGAAACCGACGCCCGATGGGCCCAGCATCTTATGTATCGAGGCAGAATAGAAATCCACATCCATATCCACGACGTCCACAGGCATATGCGGTGCGGCCTGTGCCCCATCCACCAAAACTGCCGCACCGTAATCGTGTGCGATCTCCGTGACCTCCTTGATAGGTACGGTACAACCGGTAACGTTGCTCGAATGCCCCATAGAGACCAATTTAACGTCTCTGTCCATGACGTTTTTGAATTCCTCTATATCGAATTCACCGCATCGTGAGGTCCTGCAGTACCTTCTCCTTATGCCGATGTCCTTTGCCATCTCCAACCATTGGACATGATTGGAATTGTGCTCCACATCCGTCGTTAGAACGGTATCCCCCTTTTTCAATCCGAAACCTCTGGCAACTATGTTCATGCCTTCTGTACAATTCTTTGTGAAAACAAAGTCGTTCTCATTCTTGGAACCAAAGAACTTTGCTAATTTTTCCCTGGTCTCATCCACACCCATCGATACGCGCGTTGCCATGGAATGAACGCTTCTTCCGCCGCAGGCAGGATACTCATTGTAGTATTCAAGCATCTTCTCGATCACGGAATCCGGTTTAAGACTCTGACACGCACTGTCTAGATACACAGCGTCACCGTTCCTTATTGTGGGAAAGTCCTTTCTAATCGACGAAACATCCATCGACCCCCAATATGCAAGGTTGTAATTGAGGGTTACGCAAAGGCTCCGGCGTCTAATCTCAATTATCCAAACGATCCTTATCCTGTTGCGACATGTTCCTATATAGGTCAAACAAACTCGAAAAAATCTTTTGTGTCAAGAAGCTGGTCTCTTTGAGAATTCGTCAAAAAACCGGCCATGTCCTCCGCACATCCGCACAGACGTGCACGAACGACAGTATAATATGATTTACCCATGATTCACTATCATGAATGCCCTGAGGGTCAAGATCGGTGGGCTGGAATTTGATAATCCTGGAATGGTCGCATCCGGCATAATGGATGAAACAGGATTGTCGATGGTAAGGATGTTCTCGTCTGGAGCCGGCGCCGTTGTCTCGAAATCAATCGGTTCATTACCTAATCCCGGCCATCCGAATCCGAATTTCACCGAAGTACCGTCTGGATGCATAAATGCCATGGGTCTACCGAACCCTGGAATAGATGCCTTTGCCGAGGAGATGGGT
>Ga0172377_10001609_pt1 | contig 22932 bp, 21 predicted proteins | sample Pumphouse3metaG_FD_119749 | JGI IMG/M metagenome (GOLD analysis project Ga0172377, IMG submission 119749) | Leachate microbial communities from a municipal landfill in Southern Ontario, Canada - Pumphouse #3 metaG | ecosystem: Engineered > Solid waste > Landfill > Unclassified | place: Canada... | reverse complement strand
ATCGAAAGATAGTGACGCAAAGCTATAGGGCCTTAAAAGACAGCCAGTTGTAGATGTTGGCTGCCGCAATGGCAGCTTTTTTGTTGGGATTGGGGGTAATGATATGAAGAAAAAAGTACAGTCACTTGTAAGCATTATTTTTGTATTATCGGTTGTTTTTATGATGATTTCACCTGTTCAGGCAACGCGCGTTAATGCCGCGACATCACCGGTGGAGATCGTCGCAGAGTACTCTTATCAGAGCATGTTCTGCGTGTATCATTTCATTATTGTAAGGAGTACATCTGATAAGCCGTTGACCGTAACATCAAATACGACTGCATATGATGCGGCTGGTAATATTGTCGGGGCCGAGTCAGGAGGCATAGAGGTCATAAGGGCAGGCCATGATGAGATGATCATGGAAATGTATGACGGAACTGCTCCGGCAACTTATCAGACACAGCTTTCCTCAAGCGTATGCAGCTATGTTGAAGATGCAGCGGCTTCAGTTATCGTCCAGCCAACGATTTCGGGCGATAAAGTAATAGTTACCTGCACGAATGCGGGAACGATACCTGCTGAGTTCTTCAATGTGTCAGCTCTCTTTTTTAAGAACGGACAGCTTGTCGGACATAATTACACTTATGTAATAGATGCGGATGACGAATTAAAAGCAGGCAGCACCATGAGCGGTGAGCTGGATTGTTATGAAAGCAGTTTCGATAATGTTCTTATATACACAAGTGGCAGATACTATACATGGGGATAAACTATGAGCAGGTTTGACAGATATGTGATTTCGATACTGTGTATATGTGCGGCAGCATTTGTTTTGCCGTTGACGGCGCAAGCAGCATGTCCCATTTCGGATTCGACGGATGACAAGATGACAGAGCTGGTCGAGGAAAGATATGACATGATTCCAAAGACCATCCGTAAGCAATATGAAAATTGTGGCGGAATTATTGAAATCACGGACTTTACCACTGTTACTGCGGAATTATGGCAGGATGGCGGCAGCAATATCTCGGTGGGGAGCTTTGCTGCAGGTGTGTATGATCCTAATACGAATAGAATACTTCTGACGGATTATTGTGCTTCAAGCGCGGTGTGCCATGAGGTGGGACATTTTGCGGATATGAAATGCCTGGGAAACACTTCTCAGACCAGTGCTTTCAATAAGATATTCACGGCAGAATCCGGAGACTTTGACGAGGGCGGGAATGATTATGCCGCATCAGATGTAAGGGAGTATTTTGCCGAGGCGTTCTCCGAGTATGTGACATGCGCCGGATATTTGAAGAACACCGTGCCAAAGACATACAGTTACATTGATTCACTTATGCAGCCTTATGGTGGAACGACGACTGATAAGGTGACGGCAATGCCAGACGAAGAATACCATATGGTAGATGTTATTCCTTCGAAGAAGCTGAAGGAGCTCGCGAAGAAAGTCAAAGAAGGAGCAATATCAGCCCTTCCGGATAATATTGCGGATGCGCTGGGCAAATACGGACTGTCGGAGGAACAGATAGAATCTCTGAAAAAAGCAATAGATGAAGATCCGGAACAGGCCGGAAAAGATCTCGGAGAGAAGGCGAGCCAGGCAATGTCTGACATAGACTGGGATTCCATCAAGGAGGATAGCAGGAAGAAAGGCGAGGAGTTTGCAAATAAAATCAACAGTTGGATCGGAGGATGAAGCACAAGGCCGGAGGCAGCAAAACAGCTTCCGGTTTTTCTTTGCGATGAATTGTGGCATAACAGGATAAATCAAACTATACTGGGAATGGAGGAAAAGTTGGCGTTTTGGCGGATTGCCACAGGTCATATTGATGAATTCATTCGGAAGCATCACCGGGAATGCGCTGACAAAAATACGATAGTATTTTACAGATATTGGGATAAGAAACGCTGTCACTGGATTCAGGAATAAAGACCACTTATGAATATCAGAGACAATTTCCAGAAAATGAGACGGAATTGATATTTAATTTAGAAAGGGGAATAGCTATGGGAAACATGAAGAAACTGGTAATTTATTTTTCAATGAGCGGAACTACAAAGAAAAGAGCACAAGAACTGGCTGAGTTGACAGGTGCTGATCTTTATGAAATCGTTCCTGCGAAGGCATATTCCAAAGAGGATCTTAACTGGGTCAACAAGAAGAGCCGCTGCTGTACCGGAAGATAGCAAAGAAGCTCCATCCGGACATAAATCCCAAGACCAGCGTTGATAAGGATCTTTCAGACCTCTGGAATCGAGTGCTTATTGCATAGTATCAACATCTGCGGAACATTCACTTGGGATTGTAAGCTGCTGGATCCACAGGGCCAAGGAAGTATTGGCTCATAAGCGAGGTGTACGCCATGAAGAAAAGCCACAAGGTGAAAAATTGGCTTATAGGAGATTTGGTGTGTTTGTTTTTCCTGTTAATCTGCGCGCTTATGCTTTCGGGCTGCACCGCCGAAACAGGGCAAGATGAAACATCGACCTCCGCAGGCAAGGAGGATACCGTTATGACGGGACAAGGATTTGACGGAACTTATAAAAAGGAGGAAGGCCGGGAGGTCATCTATCTGGCCGGCGGCTATTGCCATATTCCTGTCCATGAAATCGATGATGTGGCGGCGCTGATCGCGGCGGAGGAGAGCTATGAAAAGCCCTCACAGGAGCAGCTTCGAAAAATGCTGACTGCCGAGCAGTACGCAGTAACCCAGAATGGTGATACGGAGAAGCCCTACACGAACGAATACTGCGACACCTTTGAAGAGGGAATCTATGTTGACGTGAGCACCGGACAGCCCCTTTTCCGCTCCGCTGACAAGTATCAGGGGAGCTGCGGCTGGCCCAGCTTTTCTGCGCCGATCTACGAGGGTGTCTTGCGATATTCAGAGGACACCTCCCACGGCATGGCTCGCACAGAGGTGCGCAGCGGAGTGGGCGACGCCCATCTCGGCCACATTTTTACCGACGACCCGGAATCTCCAAACGGTGTTCGCTACTGCATCAACAGCGCAGCCCTGCGTTTCATACCGAAAGCTGAGATGGAAGCTCAGGGCTACGGCGCTTATTTGATACTGATGAACGATTGATGGGGATCAATGCTGAGCCAGAAGCCGGCGCACTTGCAGGCCAGGCTGCGAAGATGAATGGTTTTGCCGCAATCGTTTCAAAGAGAGCCTTCGGATAAGAGTTCCATTCTTTATCTGAGATGATGACCGTATCACCGGCTTTTATCGTCCGTATGCGGTTTTCTCTGCGGCGGCAGGAACTTGACCTCCAGAGACTTTGTATCTGGCACCGCGGGTGGTTCCAATCTTAGTTATAGCTCCTTCATGAAGCATATTTCCAAGGACTCTTTCTACTGTTGTAACGCTGATATCCGGAACCTTTCGCAGGATGTCTTCTTTAGAGATCGGAACAATCGAATTAAGAAGTATGTTTTCAATCCTCTTTTGTTTGGAGACTCTTTTTGACTGATTTGTCAGGAAGCTTTCATCAAGCTGCTTGTAGCAGGCATAAAGTATCTGCAGCATAAAGGTCGCGAACGGAACATAGTCCGAGGCGTTCTCGTTCCATCCATCTGAGGATTTTTTGAGCGCATCATAGTAGCCGGATTTGTAATCGTCTATCTTGTTCTCGACGGATGCATACCGGCCAATGTCAAAACCTGATTGTTCCAGCAGTAGTACTGTTAACAGCCTGGATATTCTTCCGTTGCCATCAGTAAATGGGTGAATACACAGGAAGTCCAGGACAAAACATGATATAAGAAGAAGACTGCTGATCGAGGAATCTTGTTTTGCCTCATAATAGGCCATGATCAGCTGATGCATTGCATCAGGGGTATCCTTTGCATCTACGGGAATGAAGCGTACTTTGACAGTGCCATCTGCATATCTTTCCTGAACATAGTTGTTCTGAGTCTTGTATTGTCCTGCATCCGTAGAGGTGAATGAGAGAATTTGATTATGAAAATGCCTTATGAGATCCTCCGAAATATCAAGGCTTTTGTAATCAGTATAGATCTCATTCAGGGCATTCTTATAACCAAGGATTTCCTGCTCATCATGAGTCAGCGGTTCCTGTTTGCCATATGCCATATCTTCGATACGCTGCCTTGTCGTAATAATTCCTTCAATCGCATTACTGCCTTTTACAGAATCGATAAGCGCTTCCTGCATAAGGGCCTTGTACACTTTTGCGTTTTCAGCTCTTCGCAGATCATCCCTGGCACGCAGATCATAGATAATGTTGGAGATATTGATCAGAGATCCTGCGGTCTGTCCTTTTAGAAAACGGTAATCAAATTGATGCATGATCTATTTCACCCCCATGCGAAATGTTATTTGCATTATTTTACCACAATTTGATGCAGATAATTCACATAAGGACGAAAAACCAGAAGAGATGAGTTCCCCTTCGTCCCTGAGTTTTGACATGATCCGCAGAATCTGGGTTTCCACTTCGAAAGGTCCACTTTTGAGTAGCATTACGTGTGCCACATCCTAAATCAAGAATACGAGATTTTGCTCCAGCAGGAAGAGAACAATCTTTCATAAAATCATCTTCAGTTTTTTGTTGTTTTCTTCAAAGAAATCAAAAGCAGGATGAGTCCTGTTCCGATGAGGATGTGCCCGATCCCGGCAATCCCGGAGATGGCCGCACTGGCACCAGATGAGAGTACAATATTCAACACCTGCGGGACGCCACGCACCACCAGCATGACAGCCGTCAGCGGCAGACCAATGTTGTACAGGCACATGAAAGCGCGGAAGGACTTTTGTTTCGTCAGATCATTATGCGCTGCAAAAAGCGCCACGATGAGGAATACCATCATCCCCAGCAGGAACAGGTGCGCGTGCACCTTCCCCAGGGCTGTCACTCCGGTGAAGCCGTTCCATTTAGTGAACTCCCGGTAGAATACGCCGCCTGCCATGGCGGCAATGGCATAGCCAAGAGCATAATTCAGATACTTTTTCATTTTGTTTTGCTTCCTTTCATGGCGTTATAGCCGATCAAAACGGTCCAGACATAGGCGCAGGTCTTGGGTATCATCAGAATTCCCACGACGGGCACAGCGTCGGCAAAAAGCACGACCGGGATGTAGCAGGAAAAGCTCAGCACCACCGTCAGCCACAGGAAACGGAAGGGACGGTCATTTTCTGCTTTGGCGCTGCAGTAGAACAGCACGACGATCAAAAGCCCCAGTAGCGCGAACGGGATGTTGCGGTAAATGCCCCAGGAGAGCGGCGCATTGGCACTGGTCCACGCGTTCTGCGGCATCAGGCAGAGCAGGATGCGGGACAGGGAGAGCACCCAGACCGCAGCGGTAACGCCATTTATGCCGGACACCTTGTAGCGGACGCGCCAAACATAGTAGAGCAGTACATAAAAAACGGTCATGGTGATGGAAGTTATCAGCTTGCCGATTCCCAGGACTGCCGTATAGTCAGCAAGACCCGTGGTGCAAAGAGCAATGGCCCTGGGTACCAGATGGAACGCATCTCCGCAGCCCAGCGTTACCGCCATGATGCCATACAAAAGGTATTGTTTTTCCCCCTTGTTCTTGCGGATCATCAGAATTCCCAGTGTGATAACTGTGATGAGATAAAAGATATCGAATAGAGTTTCAAAAATTGCCTGCATAAAAACACTTCCTTTCATTTTGAACATTGTTCATATTTGAGCCTATGAAAACCCGCCGCATGGCGGGCTATCATGCCTTATAAATTGCGCGCCGGATCAGCTCCAGCAGCAGAGCGCAGTCGCTTTTCTTCTGCATCAGACGGGTCAGCAGATTCATCAATACAAAATCCAGAAAATCCGATTCCGAAAAAGAACCGGAAAATGCATCCTTTCTGACGGCCGGATCGGAATGCAGCGCCTCCATCATTCCCAGCTTCATATGGGAAAAGTAGTGCTCCATGGTATTCCTGGCCTTATCCTTTTCTCCGCTGGCAAAGCTGAGGGAATGGGCCGTGAAGAAGTTGGGGTATTCCCCGGCACCGCGGCGAACGCTTTCAAAAATCCAGTTGACGTATTCCACAAAGGGCAAAGCGGTTTTGCAGGAGGTTTCCATGTGAAAAATATCTTCCCACACACTTTCGATGGTCGCCAGGATCAGCGCGTCCTTGCTGGGAAAATAATTATAAAGCGAACCCAGCGCCACGCCGCAGCGCTTCGCAACTGAGCGCATATTGACGGTGGATAAGCCTGTTTCCGAAACCATGTCCCGGCAGCCCTTCAAGATAGCCTCTCGCGAGGTGACAATGGTATTGATGACGGTCACTTCCTTTCTGAACATTGTTCATTATAGTTCGATGATCTTTCATTGTCAATATGATTGTGATAAAGGCTGAAGTATCTTTCACAGAAGACAATATAAATGAGATATTCATTCCTTTGCTGAAGAAAGCATTCTGCGTGAGCGTCTTATTGCTCGAAAGACAGTGAGCGGAGCAACACAGGAAGAAGCGGAAAGTTTTATTGAAGATTTTATGGTCATGAATGGAGCAAAGTGATGCTAACTGAACCGTTCTATTAATGTATAATGATGATAAACTTAAGAGGGGATAACATGGAACAGCAGACGCACAAGAGGCGCGTTCATTACAGCGGGACGCACCCGAAAAATTATGATGAGAAGTATAAGGAACTTGATCCGGAACGATACAGGGATACTGTCGAAAAAGTCATAAGCAAGGGCAGTACACCGGCAGGCATGCATATCTCCATATGTGTGGATGAGATCCTGTCATTCCTGCAGATCAGACCCGGGCAGAAAGGCCTGGACGCCACGCTCGGATACGGCGGACACACATCCAGGATGCTGGAGAAACTTGATGGCAGAGGGCATATCTATGCTCTTGATGTTGACCCTATCGAGATCGTAAAGACTAAGAAACGCATTCGCGATATGGGATACGGAGCGGATGTTTTCACGGCAAAACAAATGAATTTTGCCGATATCGACAAACTGGTGGAAGAGACCGGAACGTTCGATTTTGTTTTGGCGGATCTCGGGGTCTCTTCGATGCAGATAGATAATCCGGAGCGCGGTTTTACATACAAGCACGAGGGACCGCTTGATCTGCGCATGGATCCCGAACACGGGCAATCTGCGGCGGAGCGGTTGAAAGAGCTGGATCAGGACGAGATAGAGTGGATGCTTCGCGAGAATTCAGATGAACCATATGCCAGGGAGATCTCAAAAGAAATCATAAAAGTCTACAGGGCAAAACAGAAGATAGAGACAACGACGGATCTGTACAATGTCGTGGATTCGGCGCTTGCTTTTCTGCCGTCGGCGGAAAGGAAAGATGCGGTAAAGAAATCATGTGCGCGGACATTTCAAGCACTTCGGATAGACGTGAACAGTGAGTTTGAAGCGCTGGAAGCATTCCTGGGCAAGCTGCCGGATGCGCTTGCTGCCGGCGGACGAGTTGCCATCCTGACATTTCATTCCGGCGAGGATCGCCTGGTCAAGAAGTCATTTAAGTCGTTGTTGAAAGATGGCATCTACAGTGAGATCTCCACGGATGTGATCAGACCATCAGCACAGGAGTGCGGGGAGAATCCCCGCGCTCGCTCCGCTAAATTGAGATGGGCCGTCAGACCAGAGAAGCAAGCTCCCTTGCCAGTAACAGATATCGATTGATTGCAGTTACAAGGCTCTGATAGCTTGGACGATCACTATTATCGGCATGATTATATGAGTTCCGGACGCCTTTAAGAGCTTTATGAAGGACAATTAGTTCAGTTGCCAGATATACACTTTCCGGAGGAACATTTGAATAGACCTCGATTGTATTTTCGAATTCTCTCTTTCCAATCAGGACACTATCCACGCCGACAAAGAAGGAAAACGGCATACGCATTCTGGAGATGTTCTGCTCATCAATTTTCATTCTATTACCCAGATTATATCCGCATCTGGCTGCCTCGTTAATCGTCCTGTTAAGAAATGTGAAAAAGTTTTCGTTGGGACCAGCGAAAGGAAATTTTATTGAGTACATGTAAGAGTCGAAAACATAGTTCTCGTCATTGAGATATCTTTTAAGATCACTGATTTTTGCGGCAGTTATGGCTGCCATATTACTTTCACTCCTGTCAAAGTAAAAAATCCTGTTCTCAAACAGAAAATCGGCCATTTTTGATTCAGAGAAGGTCAATGCCTGTTGATACAGCTTATTATCAATACATCGCCCTATTATATCCAGTATGGAGCGTTTGTTTTCATCAAGTAACTGGCCGTAATCTTCCTCTATGGTATCGGCGAAGATCCCAAGCATGGTATCTGAGGCATCACCGTCTTCTTTTATTTCATTAATGGAGGTCTTTATTGACGTAAGCCCCTCTTCATATCTTGAGATATCGCAGAACTGCAGACCTTCTGCAATTTCCTTCATTGCAGTCGTTACGTCCTCTATCTCGCCGGAGGTTTCTTCGTGTAATTTATAGTAGTCGTCGATTACATCCGCGCTTCCAAAGTTCAGAAAGTCATTCATTCCTGAAACAAAACTGAAAATATCAAATGCATATCGCTGATCTATTATGTGCTTTGTAGATGTATTGACACCACATATCATTCTGGGCTTGATTTTTTCCTGCCTCAGCAAAGACAGAATCGCATTCATAATAAGAGAAACATCACGGAATCCTCCATGTGTGTCAACATATAAGGATATTTTCTGCCTGTTTTTATTTGCGGTATGCTGAACATCGCGAATATGCGTTACGGCCGCCTTGATTGCTGTAACGGGGTGCGTTTCCTGCAAAGCAATAGAGCGGTAGCCCCTGCGCCTCTTTGGATTCATTTATTCTTTGCTTAAAATAGTCTGCTGCTGTGATGCCATAATTATTATAGTCATTGCTTGTTGCATCAGTTTCCAGCATGAGACATTCTATATCATTGTCCTTACCATATTCGCTGATACATCTGAGGTAATATCGAACGACCGGCTCGAGCTGGCTTCTGCAGTCATCAATATCCATGCCGGCCGTGGCGTCATTGTCACAGGGTACATGAAATGAGTTAGGTCTAAGTCTTTCCGGAGAATCCGGTAATGTGCTCATAGCTAATAGAATAATATTCATAGTCGCTCTCCTGTTGTTTGATATACCTTATTACTTTATCACTAAAAGCATAAAGCTGCCATCAGTACAGACATGAATTTGCATGCCGGCATACGAATTCCGGCGCAAATGACTTATAATACTTTATGGGGAGTACTACAGGGACATGGGGGCTACGAATGATCAAAAAGGCGATATGCAACCTTACCGGAATAGGACTGTTTGTTTTGGCGGTGGCAGCGGCTGCAGCTATACCGACGGCCGCAGTCAGGTGTCAGGCGGCAGAGGAGAAGACAGAGGTCCGTTTTGCGTACTTTGATCTTGGCGATTATTACCAGGTGAATGACGAGGGTGCTCTGGACAGCCTTGATTCGGCTTATCTTGACGAAATATCGCAGTACACGGATCTGAAATTTACATATGTTGATTGTGGTACATGGGAAAATGCAATCAGTATGTTGGAACAACACGAAGTGGATCTGGTCGGCACCATGCAGTGGACGGCAGAGCGCGAGGAAAAGTATGAAATCTGTGACAGCAACTATGGGTACACGGTTGCGGAACTGACGGCAAGGAAGGATTCGGGCTATATCTATGAAGATTATGCGACCATGGACGGCGCAACAGTCGGGTGTATTGAGGGTTATGTAATCGTAGATCAGCTCAGGGAACTGATGGCAGAAAAAGGCCTGTCATTCAATGTCAGAATATATAGCAGCCAGACTGACCTTGAAAATGCTCTTGATAATGGCGAAATAGATATAATCGCTTCAAATTCGCATGCTGTGAGAGATGACTGGATCCTGCTTGAGAAATTCAATTATGCGCCAATGTATTTTGCGTCGTGGAAAGGTAACGGAGGCTTAACTGATGCAATCAGCGAGGCACTTGTCAAAATCAAACTGTATGAGCCTGAATTTGACGATAAACTGACGGAAAAGTACTACGGAAAGATGATCACGTCTCCCTATAATAAGCAGGAGATAGATTGTATAAATCAGAACGAAACTTACACCATATATTTTGACCCTGACACGAGACCGATTGCGTGGTATGACAATGATTCCGGTGCGATGGAAGGGGTAATGACAGATGTCTGCGGTGAACTCGAGCAGAAAACCGGGCTGAGTTTCGGCTATCTCCCACAGGGTGAGCAAGGTGCGGAAAATGGCGAAAACGCAGTAAATTACTGTGTGACAGATCTTTCTGATGAAACTGTAAAGAACAACAGGAATCTCACAGAGCCTATAGCTGTCGTAAATTTTGCACTGTACCACAGGAGCGGCGAAAGCTATGACGCCGGCAAAACATATTCAATCGTCTGTAATGATAACAGGAGCGCATTACAGAAATATCTTAAGACACAGTATCAGGGCTGCAGCGTCACAGAGTGTGAATCGCCGGAAGAGTGCCTGAAACTTGTAAACAACGGTAAAGCTGACCTGGCGTTCATCAACGAAAATGTTGCAGACAGCCTTATAATTACCGACAGTCTTAATGACTTATCATACATTCCGACGACAAGCGTCGATTTCGGTGTCGCACTGGAGTTCCACGGCGATGAAGCAGCATTGCTTACTCAGATAGTAAATAAAGGCATCAGTTTATGTGATGGCAGTGTTCTGGATCATTCCCTGCTCAAGTATGCTCTTGAAAGCAAGCCGAATACAGATGTGATCTATTATCTCAGCAATCATCCTCCGATTGCCGCTATAGTCATAATATGTATTTTATCTCTTTTGACATTGTTTATTGTGCTTTTCATGTATGCCAGAATCATGAAGAAAGACAAACTCCAGACAGATGAAATTTCCAGGGAACGTGCGGATTTCTTCTCACGGATGAGTCATGACATGCGCACACCTATGAACGGAATCCTGGGTCTCACCAGCCTGTCTGAGGATGAATATGATGTTACAGAGCTGAGAGACAGTATGAAGAAAATCGGCGAATCAGGGGAATACCTCCTGGGTCTCATTAATGACACTCTTGATTATCAGAAGATAGAAACAGGCCGCATGGAACTGGCGTGTGAAACAGTTTCGGTCGGGAAACTGATACAGACAAGTGTTCAGATGATTCAGGAAACGGCAAAACTGAAGAGAATCACATTCAAAGTAGATAATGTAAATGCAGACTTCGGCGCTTATATTCGAACGGATGCCATGCGTGTAAAGCAGCTGCTTGTAAATCTACTTTCAAATGCCGTGAAATATACACAGGAAGGCGGATCGATCCTGCTGCGGATAGAGGTGCTTGACAGGAAAGGCACAAAGGTCAGTACTCGTATTACAGAGGAAGACAATGGTATCGGCATGAGCACAGATTTTGTAAAGAATCGTTTATTCAAGCCCTTTGCTCAGGAGAAAAATCAGACGACATCGCAATTCGCAGGCACCGGACTCGGACTTTCCATAGCAAAACAAATTGTGGACCTTATGGGAGCCACCATCAATGTGGACAGCAAACCCGGCGCAGGGACGAAGTTCGTTGTGAACATTGAGTTTGAAACAGTGGATCCTGATACAGTAGAGAAGCTTAACGACGAGAAAGAACAAAGTGATCCTGACAGATTCACTATCCTTGACAAAAAGAATGTTTTGCTTGCAGAGGATAATCCACTGAACGCAGAGATTACGCAAAGACTCCTGGAAAAGATGGGCTGCAGCGTTGTCTGGGCCAAAAACGGGCAGGAATGTGTCGATACTTATTCGACTTCGAATGAAGGAAGTTTTGACGCCGTTCTGATGGACATCCGTATGCCTGTAATGGATGGAATCGAGGCGGCTAAGGCTATCCGCGCTATGGACAGGACCGATGCCGGGACAATACCGATCGTGGCAATGTCAGCAAATGCTTATGCGGAGGATGTACAGAAATCCCTCGCAGCCGGGATGAACAGGCACCTGGCAAAACCCGTACAGCCCGGGAGCCTGTATGAGACACTGGCGATACTTATGAAAAACAGGATTACACTATCCACCTGATCCCATATTACAAATGGGGTCAGATGGTTTAGTGAAATGTGCGTATGGATACCGGAAGTGTGATTACAGTGCAAGGCTTCCCATCGGATCCCAGGGCTGCAGCTCTACCGGCTCAGTGTCAAACTGAGCTGACTGCTCAGCCGTGAGGTATTTCCGGTCGAGCAGGATCTGATAAGCATATTCTGAGAACCAGTCATCGCTCATTACATAATATCCGTCTTTGCCGACTTCTTTGCCCCAGCTGTTCTCAACTTTCCAGCGGATCGGCTTGCCGTTGTCATCGAGGTCTACTCCGGTTATTACCATTGCGTGTGTCATGAGGCTCTCGCCGTAATCAAGGCGTTCTTCCTTTGTCATGGGGAAGTCGGTCCCGAGGAGCGTCTGCACATTCATGGCATCGAGTGTGTAATAGCCGCCCTTTTTGTCAGAGAACTGACCGCAGTCACTTCCGAACCAGACAGTCTGTCCATCCTTAAGCTGTGCAACAGTAAGCTTCTTGAGCTCATCCATTGGAAGATTAAGGTATTTGACAGGGTACTTGCCGCCGCGGACATTTCCGAGGTATTTAACAGTGAATGTGCGACCGTAAGGCTTGTCTTTTGTCGGTGCATTGATGACTGTGACGAGCGAGTCGAGGTCGAGACCGACATATTGCGCGCAAAAATCCTGAGGAGTTATATCCGGGATCCTGATAAATTTGTTGTCTTTGTCATATGTTTCCCAGGTGAATTTCACAGGGGGCTTGCCAAGGCTGATGCAGAGGATACGGTAAACAGTGTCCATCATATCGTCCTTGAGCTCACGCAGGGCACTTATATCATTGCCCTCAGCATCTGAGGTGCGGAGCGTCATTGCGTATTCGCGCAGCTTCTTTGTGAGGTATTCATCCATATCATGAGTGTTGGAAGATGATTCTGATTCCGGCATAAGATCCTGGGGAACAACACCATATTTAGCAACTATTGATCTGAACATATCCCACTGCCCGCCGTCGCCCATTGGTGCACTCAGCAGGAAATCAACGACTCTGTCATGGAGCGGCAGATCAAGGGTGTCGATTATGTTTTCCAGAAAATAATTTGCGCGCTCGAGCTTGTCATAGAACAGCGGATATGCCTGGCTCAGCTCCATGTTCTTGATATTAAGCTTTTTCATCACTTCAAGTCGCATTACATTGAGAGATGCGAACATCCAGCATCTGCCTGACTTCTTCTGATTGCATACGTCGCCTGATTCGACGGTTATCGAGAAAGCGTGCTGATTGGCGGCTTTCGCGTTGCTGTTCATTGCAGAGCCGCATATTCCGTTCTTTACAACGGCATTCATTGCGATGACATTCGCCGGGCTGCTGTCAAATGATACGTCAAAACATTCGAGATCTTCCTTACTTATTTCTGTTTTCACTTCGTTTCTCTCCTTAGAGTTTTTTATCTATGTCTTCTGTGATCCTGGCGTCGATGAGCCCCCTGGAAGCCATATCGCGCATGATGCTCATGCATTTCGCGTGATCCATCCCTTTTTTATATGGCCGGTCCTCACTAAGGGCCTGATAAATATCGACACAGGCAACGAGCCTGTCTTTTTCACTCAGGTCTTTCCCGGTTTTCCCAAATGGATACCCGGAACCATTGAGCTTCTCGTGATGCAGGCTTGCCCATTCGGTGATGTCTTCAAAGCCATTTATCTGACTCAGAATAACATATGTGTACCAGGCATGGGTCTGCATGTATGCAAATTCTGTTTTTGAAAGCTTCGCCGGCTTTTCAAGTATATCATTACTTACGGCCATTTTGCCAATATCATGAAGTACCCCGGCGATGTACATACGTTCTACAGTACTTTCATCATAGCCATAGAAACGAGCCATTTTGGTGACTTTTTCTGCCACGCTGAATGAATGGCTGCGAGTGAAAGAGGATTTGTAATCTACGATCTGACCGAAAACATTCATGACTTTGCGAATCTGATCAAATGGATATTCTCTGAGATTGTGCGGAAGCTCTTCACTGAGCAGATCGTTAATGCTGCGTCCTTTGAGCGAAAGATAAAAGTCTTCCGTGAACTTTGTCAGAAAGTGATGTACAAGTTCACGGGGAAACATCAGACCGGTATTACTGTTGAGGTAGTTCAGGATAGATTTGTAGTTCCCGGCTGAAACATCCTTGACATTGCACGTGACATCCACCATATCTGCAAGATGGATGATCTTGGCTGCAAGAGGCACTTCGTCATCGCGCTTATGAAAGAGTCCGGTCCCGTCAACATTCTCATGATGATAGGTTATGAACCCGTCAACGTCACCATAAAATGGAAAATCAGCAATGTTATCCTGACCTATCGTGCAGTGAAGACCGAATACGGATGGATCAAGACCACGGTCACGCCCTCCGGCATTGTACTGGGTGAGTGCGTTGTCATGCATGGCTGCACAGGATGCCAGGTCTGATAATTGTTCAAAACTCATGTCATATGTTTTGCCGGTAAGGACAGACATATAGGCGACCCATTTTGCGTGGTCTACGCTGACACCTATGAGTTCTGATTCTACCTTGTCAAGTGCATATGACAGGGCAAATATAACGCCATTCATATCGATTTCCATGATGCTCCCCCGCGTCCTTCATTTTGTTCATTGTTTATTTAGTATAAGTCATCTGACTTCGATGCTCAACACTGTATCAAAACGCATAATATTGAAGAATATTCACGGAATTTGTTGTACAATATTTTTACCGGGAGGCAAAGTGCGTGAAGAGAGTTCTGCAGGTCATTTCAACATTTATAATAGCAGCGGTTTTATGTGTTTTGCCTGTATTCGGCGCAGACGGGATGAGTATTTCCGGCAATCCGCGTGTGTTGTTCCTGAGCTCGTACAGTTATGAGTGGGAGAGCAATCCAAGTCAGCTTGAGGGCATTGCGGATGTGATGAAGAACCATGCCGACATGGAATATGTTTTCATGGACACTAAGCGCAAAACATATGAGGATGTGAAGGAAGGCATTTATTCAGATATTGCTGAGAGACAGAAGATAAGAAAATATGATTATGTAATAGTGGCGGATGATGCGGCACTTGAGTTCGTAATAGAATACCGCGATGATCTATTCGCCGGAGTCCCAATCATTTTTGAGGGGATAAACGACGAAGAGTTCGCGTATGAAGCGGCAAAGGATCCGCTGATGACCGGGATTGTTGAGACTTTTCCTCTGGATGATACGATAGAACTTGCGACGAAACTAAACCCCGATGCAAGTAAAGTAGTGGCGGTAACAGATGACACTGTTTCCGGTAAGGGTTCGACCAAACAATTCCTGGACAGCGAAAGAAATTTCCCGGATCTGGAGTTTTCGACGATCGATTGTTCTGTTCTTTCGTATAAAGAGGTGGGAGATGAAGTCGCGGCATTGAGTGATGACACGATCCTGATTTTTCTCATGATGACAAAGGATGCGGACGGTAATAATTTTTCTCCGGGGGAAGCGGCACAGTATCTGTCGTCAAAGGCATCTATCCCCATATATAAAAGTGATGAGCTCGGACTCGGCGAGGGCTATTTTGGCGGAGTGATGATTTCATATTATGATATGGCGTCTGATGCGGCATCAATGGTTCTGGAACTGGAAGATGGCGCGGACGTATCTGATTACCATGTCCGGAAAGCAAAGAGCAACTGTGAATTTGACATCAATATGATGAAGAAGTTTGGGGTTACGAAGAAGGATGTCCAAAGTGCTTACAGTGGGGAGATTATTTTCATAAATGACGAGCAGGACTTCTTCAGAACATATTGGAAGATAATTGTTCCGGAGTTGGGCGTGATCCTGCTTCTCCTTATATTCATCAGCTATTATGTAGTAAGCAGCAGGAAAGAGAAGAAGCTGATGAAGGAGATGGAGAAGAGGCGCGAGAAGACTGCAGCCGCTGAGCGTGAGGCGATAGAGGCCAAAGCCGCGGACATGGCCAAGAGTGATTTCCTGTCCAACATGAGCCACGATATACGAACGCCTATCAGTACCATAATGGGGCTTACAGATCTGGCACTGGATGAAACTGACAAACCTGACGCGATCATGAATGATCTGAATGAGATACACAGTTCCAGCGAATATCTGCTGACGATCATAAACGACATTCTTGACATGAGCCGCATAGAAAAAGGGAAGTTCACGCTTGACAAAGAGTGGGTACGTGCGGACGATCTGGTTCAGTCATGCGTTGAGATAATAAAGCCGTCGATGGATGTAAAGGACATTTGTTTTGAATATCCTGATTACAGCAAAATCCCGAATGCAGAGTGTTATATAGATCCGGTCAAAACAAAGCGCATGCTTATAAACATTCTGAATAATGCATGCAAATTTACTTCGCCAGGGGGAAAGATCATCCTGAGCATCAATAATCTGAGACATGATGACAAAACCACGACAGATCAGATCACTATTGAAGATAACGGTTGTGGCATGAGCAGGGAATTCATGGAGAAGATATTCACGCCTTTTGCCCAGGAGCAGAACAACATGTCGTCAGTGTATCAGGGCACAGGGCTCGGATTGGCGCTCGCAAAGAGAACAGCAGATGAAATGGGCGGCAATATAGATGTTGAGAGCGAGTTGGGCGTTGGCACGAAGTTCATAATTACGCTGCCTTATGAATATCGGCTTGTTTCGGATGCAGACAGGAGCAGCAGGGACACTGATGTCGCAATTATTGAGAAAATCAGGGGCAGGCATATTCTGATATGTGAAGATAATGAGGTGAATATCAAGATAGAGCGCCGCATCATTGAAAATGTGGGTTGCGTTGTTGAAAGTGTTACAGACGGAGAAAAGGGCGTTGAGGCATTCAGGGCATCACCGGAAGGCAGTATTGATCTGATCCTTATGGATATCAGAATGCCTGTAATGGATGGAATTGAAGCGGCCAGAGCTATTCGCAGCCTTAAGAGGAGCGATGCGGGGACTGTGCCGATAATCGCTATGAGTGCAAATGCATTCACTGAGGATGTAGAGAAAAGCAAGAGAGCCGGGATGAACGAGCACTTGAGCAAGCCGGTAAACAAAGACGAATTGTATAAGGTAATGAGCAAGTATATATAGATGGGAAATGCTAAGGCATGGGGGAAAAGAGCATAATATGTGCTCAGGCATGGGGGAAGCATGAAATATAGGATCGCTATTTTTACATCTGACTGGAACTACAATCTGGTGACGCAGTTTTATGATGGATTGTACAGGTTTCTTGATGAACATCAGGAAGTCACTGTTTTTGTTTTTGATTGTTTTGCAGGAAAAGCGGAAGAGGGAGATGCAGGGTATTCGGAGTTCCAGATCTTCAATCTGCCGGATCTTCATGATTTTGACGGAGCCGTTATTCAGGGGAACCAGATCCTGAGCGATAAACTGCGCAATCAGATCATTGCCCGTGCTGCGGAAGCTGATATACCTATTGTTTCGTCAAATTACCCATCGAAGGGCTGCACATATATAGGCACCGAGAATTATGAAGCTATGAGCGAGATAGTGGAACACCTGATTTCGCATCACGGTGTAAGAAAGATGGCATATATAGGCGGATATATTGAGAGCCGCGAGGCAAAGGACAGAAAAAAGGCTTTTGTGGACGTCTGCCAGAAGCATGGCATCACTGAGTATGACACATATGATACTTTCTGGCTTCAGAGGAACGGAAATGAGGTGACAGAGCAAATTCTTGCGGGCACTCTGCCTGAAGCAATAGTGTGCGCCAATGATGATATGGCCTTTGGGGTGTGCGAGACGCTGCATGATCATGGGCTTGATGTTCCAGGAGATGTGCTGGTCACAGGTTTTGACGATGTCTGGACATCAGAGTGCTTCCAGCCAAGACTTACGACTGTCAATCGCGATTATGGTGATTCTGCATATCGCTCCATGTCTGTTCTCTATGAACAGATGGTCTCGGGAGATCGCACAATCAGGGTAGAGTATTCAAAACATATGCCGGTCTTTTCTGAATCATGTGGCTGCCATGAGCATATTCCGAATGATATGATCAGCCTGAAACGCACATTGTATACAAGAGAGAGGATGATGCGCGAATATCATTCGATTGAGAGCCGTATGATCGCGAATATGATGGACGCAGGCTCTTTTGATGATATATTCTCGGTCTTCGAGGACAATGCCATCAGGCTTTTTAACTGCAAGAATGTCTATCTTTGTATAAATAAGACAACTGATATGGCGGAAGGTGATGATCTGTCTGATTATACAGATCACATGATGCTTGTCGCATATTCCGGAGAAAAAAGCGGAGAGTACAAGGTGCAGCATGTCTATCATGAATTTGACAAGAAGGAGATCCTGCCTGAAGATTTCCGTATCTCATCGCAACTGTTTGTTTTGTACCCGTTGCATTATCAGGATGCCTGCATAGGGTATATCGCCATGGATGGGGTCTCGCCGGCAGGAGACCTTAACCTTCTTGAGAGTACGTTCAGTCTTATGGATATGGTAGTCGAGAATATGCGCAAGAAGTACCAGCTGCGCAGGCTTAACAAGCGGCTTGACGAGTTGTATATAAGGGATAATCTGACAGGCCTTTACAACCGGTTCGGCTACGACAAGGTAGGCGTAGTGAGGTTTCAGAAGATCCTCGAAGAGGGTGGCGAGGCAGAGATCCTTTTCATCGATATAGATTGCATGAAAGCAATAAACGATCAGCATGGCCACAAAGCCGGTGATACAGCGCTCATAACTGTTGCTGATGCCATAAGGAATGCCGTAGGGATAGAGAGGAATAATGTTTTCTCAATGCGCTATGGAGGGGACGAATTCCTGATAATAAGGCACAACGATGGTCGTGACGTCAAGCATTTGATAAGGGCGTTTCTTGATAAGAAGAACAAGACGGATGAATATTCATTTGATCTGACTGTCAGCATTGGCCGCGTCATCACGTCATACAAACAGAATCATGAGCTCGGCAGGCTTATCACAGAGGCTGACCAGCTCATGTACGAGATAAAGAAGAAAAAGAAATTGAAGTAACTCCGCATTCGTGGCATTACACAGAATCGATATTTGGGGCTTGCCAATGGCAGGCCTTTTTATAGTGCTGTTGATTTGTGGAGTTACAGATCATGACAGACAATAATACTGCTTGCAATTAGGTATTAAAGTGATATCATATTGATATCAGCACTGATGCTGAATTATTTGTAACACTTATATGTGGAGCAGCCGCATTGCGGATCTTCGCAAAAGTACCCAGGTGGGAGGAATAATATGAAAGAGAAAGTTTTGAATAATAAGAAGAATGGAATGTTAGTACTTGTTTTGACAATACTGCTGTATGCTGCCGCAGTAGTCGGCACGGTATTCGGCGGGATGATGATGGACAACCACCAGTCCCCGGCGCTGTTTATAGTCGCGGTCGTGTGGCTTTGCATAGGATGGTTCCCGTTCATGGGGCTCAAGGTGCTCAAACCGCAGGAGGCATTGCTCCTGACACTTTTCGGCAATTATGTGGGAACGATCAAGGAGCCGGGATTCTACTATGTGAATCCTTTCTGCGTCAGCGTTAATCCTGCAGCCAAAACAAGACTCAGCCAGAGCGGTGATGTTCAGGATGAGGGCAGTGCAAAGCAGTTTATCATCCCGGCAAATGGCATCAACATTGAGAGCAAGAACTCAGTCAACAACAAGATTTCGCTTAAAATCATGACACTCAATAATAACAGGCAGAAGATAAATGACTGTCTTGGAAATCCTATTGAGATCGGAATCGCAGTAACATGGCGTGTTGCAGATACTGCATGCGCAGTCTTCAACGTAGATAACTATAAGGAATACCTGTCACTTCAATGCGACAGCGCTCTCAGAAATATTGTGAGGCTTTATCCTTATGATGTAGCACCGAACGTAGACACAACAGGTGATGGGATTGCTGATGACGGCAGTCTTCGCGGCTCGAGTGAGCTTGTCGCAAAACGCATTAAGGACGAGATTCAGTCCAAGGTCACGATCGCCGGTCTGGAAATAGTTGAGGCAAGGATAACATACCTTGCGTATGCACCTGAAATCGCGGCAGTAATGCTTCAGAGGCAGCAGGCTTCGGCAATCATTGACGCAAGAAAGATGATCGTCGATGGAGCAGTAGGAATGGTAGAGATGGCACTTGATCGTCTGAGCCAAAATAATGTTGTAGAACTTGACGATGAGAGAAAGGCCGCGATGGTCTCTAATCTGCTCGTTGTGCTCTGCGGCAATCATGACGCGCAGCCAATCGTGAATTCAGGAAGCTTGTACTAAGCCAGACGTTTCAAATAACATGTGATTCCGGAGAGCAATGAATGGAAGAGAACAAGAAGAAGCAGGTGCCGCTGAGGCTTAATGCAAAACTTTACAGTGAACTGGCCGGGTGGGCGGAGGACGATTTCCGCTCACTCAACGGTCAGATTGAATATCTTCTGACGGAATGCGTGCGGGAGCACAAGAAGAGCGGCAAGAATACGCCGAAGGAATGAAGGATACTATTCTATAAGTGGAATATATTCCACATTATTGAGAACTCAAAATAGTTACCAGGAATCTGGATATTCAGAAAGGGAAGATAGATATGATTTCAGCAGCTGAGATATGGTTTTTTGCGATTGGAGCTTTTCTTTTACCGGTAGTTTTGATTGTTGTATGGAAAATAAGGACGGGCGCAAAGATGGCGCCGTTCTGGTGCGGGATGATCGTGTTCTTTGTTTTTGCGATGATCCTTGAGCAGGTTTCACACTATGTATTTCTTGTGATGCCGTGGGCGGGTTCGGAGTACATTAAGAATCACACGTTAGCCTATGCTGTTTATGGCTGTCTGGCAGCCGGGATTTTCGAAGAGACAGGACGTTTCTTCGCATTCTCGATCCCGCTTAAGAAACACAGAGAGCGCACGGCTTGCGTGACATACGGACTAGGGCACGGAGGCTGCGAAGCCATGCTCATAGCGGGAATGCCTGCGATTTCTTATCTTGTTCTGTACTACAATCCGGCGCTGGATACGACGTCGGCAATCAGCACAATTGTACCGGGGACATTGGCTCTCGGCATTCTTGAGCGGCTTCTTGCAATCGTGATACATGTTTCACTGTCAGTGATTGTCTTTACTGCCGTGACGACCGGGCGCAAATACCTTTATCCGGTGGCAATTGTCCTGCATGCACTCGTTGATGTTCCGGCTGTTCTCTATCAGAGGCAGGTAATCAGTGGGCTGGCTACCGTTGAAATATTGACGGCTGCAGAGAGCGCGATACTGGCCATTATTGCGTATAAGATGTATAAAAAACTGCCGGAGGCATAGATATACAGGCGGCACAGGAAGCGAAGAAAGTGCGGGAGGCGCAGGAAGATGCGAACTGAAACCCGGAATTGAACATGAGTTTTCACGAAATTCAGATGCAAATTGAATATTTGTATATGAGACTTGTAAAGGCGCCGTTCTGCGGCGCTGTTTTTGTGAGCTAACCTTAATATGACCGCTTTCAAGGGGTGCATTGCAACTAAATGAGATATTCGCTGATCAACCCATCCAGCAAGGCCGAGTCAAATGGGTGGGATAGGGATTCATAAGTCAGGATCAACGATGAACCAGGATAAATCTTGTTTTGCTCATATGATTCAATTTTCAAAATCGCATTTACACTATACTCGGGGTCATCCATCTTACCCAGGTGCTCCCAGTAGAGCTCCTTGCGCGTGTTGACATTCAAAACAGTGAAATCAGGGTTCAGATATCCAAAATTTCTGATATATAAGGGGCACTCATAAGAGTACGGGATATTTCTGAGGAGTAACTTATCTGCCAATATCTTTTCGGATTTCGAACGAACGAAATCGCCACGCTCTGTTGTTATTTTGCCGTTTCCCTTGTTGACAGGATACTTTATCTGCATTGGTGTAATGTTTTCAGATTTGATTTTTTCCTTTATGGCCAGCCAATGTGTTATGAAATCCGCGTCAGAATCAACATAATGCATGATCAATTCCTGCTTATATTCTGGAAGCTTGCCAGCAATAAATGAATCAAGATCAGGTTCATAGTGTTTAACAAAATCAGTCAGAACACGATATTCCTTTTTGACGGTGTCTATTGTCAATTTGGCATAGTCTCTCTGAGCAATTCTCTGTGGAAGCTTTGCATCGGATTGACGGATATACTTTATATGAGTGCACCCAGGACTACAGTGATAATATTGTTTTGAGCCGTGGCTCATTATCATGCGAAGTGTTCCGTCCGGTGGATTCTTAAGGTCTTTCTCAGCCTTACCAATCAAGTAAGTAAGCATTTGTAGCCGTTCATTAAGAAGAGATAATAAGTTGTCAGGGATTGTGTTCTTGCTTTGATTCACGATGGATCTCCTTTGAGTGTGATTGGCAGAGCGTTTCAGATATGCGCGTATTGATGTGATATATGACGGTGGAAAATAGACGCAAATCATGGTGACGGAGCTGAGGTACCAAACCAGATGTCAGGTACATGAAGATGAGCATTCAGCTAGATTGAGTCTAATGGATTCTTGCGGGATAATCAATAGGGAATTGGATTTTGAACTTTTTGGTTTCTCCACATGTCAGTTGTATGTAATTTCATTTGAATTTCAACTCTTGTCATTTGCCTGTTAATCAGCTTACCTGTGAAAACCGCAGGACACCGAAATCACAGGTAAGGAAGCAAGTCTGGCGGGGCACATGATCAGCCGGCTTACCTGTGAAAACCGCAGGACACCGAAATCACAGGTAAGGAAGCAAATCTGGCGGGGCACATGATCAGCCGGCTTACCTGTGAAAACCGCAGGACACCGAAATCACAGGTAAGGAAGCAAATCTGGCGGGGCACATGATCAGCCGGCTTACCTGT
>Ga0172377_10001606_pt1 | contig 22942 bp, 21 predicted proteins | sample Pumphouse3metaG_FD_119749 | JGI IMG/M metagenome (GOLD analysis project Ga0172377, IMG submission 119749) | Leachate microbial communities from a municipal landfill in Southern Ontario, Canada - Pumphouse #3 metaG | ecosystem: Engineered > Solid waste > Landfill > Unclassified | place: Canada... | reverse complement strand
TATATGCAAATGAAAAAAAATATTTCTTTTACTTCAATTGATAAAGCCAAAGAATTTTTAGAAAATAGTAATTATTTTTATAAGATTAAGTCATTTTCTAAATTATTTGATAAAATTGAAAATACTAATAAATATAAACATTTATATTTTGATCAATTAGTTGAATTATCAAAAATTGATTTATATTTGAGAAGAATTTTATTTGAAATGTGTTTATCAATAGAACATCAACTAAAAATAGATTTAATAAATGATATTTCAAATGATGAAAATGAGGACGGATATTCATTAGTACAATGTTATTTCAAAAATAATAAATTACTTTATAAAAAATTTGAAAAGGATTGTGAAACGGCTAATAAAACCAAAAATTATAAAACTACTTACGCTTCGGAAATTGTAATTAAATATTTCCCTCAAATTCCTATTTGGGCGCTTGTCGAAACTATAACATTTAATGATTTTGTTAAAATTTATAAACTTTATTATCAAATGAAAGAAAAACGAACGGGGATTAAATCTGATGAAACAATTTATAGTTTTTTTTGGTCTATCAGAATTATTAGAAATGCGTGTGCTCACAATAATTGTATAATTAATTCTTTAAATAAAATTCTTCCTCAAAGAAATAAAGAACTAATGTATGAACTGACAAAAACTAAAAAAATTAAACTTAGTAAAAATGAAAAGGGAAAATTTGATTTTACTTTAATTACGGACATTACAGTAATAGTAGTTTGTTTCATTAAAATCATAAAAAGTGAAAAAATTAGAAATCATGGAATTAATGAATTAAAAGATTTGTTTGAGAATAGATGTAAAGAAAATATAAAAATGTTTAATTATGAATTTGAAGATAATAAATTTATTATTGATTCTTTTAAATTAATAAAAAAAATAATTGACAATTACCAGCATGATGGATAATATAAATGTGTCGATCAAAAAAAAGATTTTTTTTTGAAGGATGAGCATTAATTAGTTTATTGGTGTTTTGAATTATTTTTTTTATTTGAAAATTTGGTCATTCTTTTGAATGGCCTTTTTTTTGCTCAAATAACTTTTAGGTGGGATTTAGAAAAATAATATATACAAAGAGGGTGTCAAAATCTAAGATTTAATACCCAAAGTAAATCAAGGAGATGACACCCATGAATGAATATATCAGTTACCCTCATCATTTAGCAAGCCTTTCAATTACAAAAGACCCAGAAATAGAAAGATCTACTACAGGAATGGAAATTTATGATAATTAAAACTGAGCTTCTAAGGATTTGTCCTATTTTTGTTATTTACAAGCATATTTATAGTTAGAAGATATTTTGCTTAAACTTTTACAAATTATAGTACTAATAGATTTAGAGTTAGACGAAATTTTAGGCCTGAAATGGAAAAAGAATTGTTAGATGGAACATATAAAAGGGATATGACAGCAAAAATTGATAAATTTCAGTTAATAACTAACAATGGTTGTGAAATTTCTGCAGCAACTACATTCTATGTTTTCATAGATAAAAGAATATCAGAGAATTTGAAGTTTTTACTTTTTAAATTGCAAAAAAATACATTAATAATGTATAAATTGACATAATGATATACCGAATAAATACAGCAAAATAACTAATAAACATAGATAAATTAACAAAATTACTATTAAATGTATAAACATACATTGACTAGTAATAAAAAATACTATATAACTTGCATAAATATTAATTATTAGAGAAGGAAATACATTGCAAAATACAAAATTTAAAAAGATAGTTTTAGCATATTCTGGTGGTTTAGATACTTCTATTATCATTCCTTGGTTGAAAGAAAATTATGATAATCCTGAAATCATAGCAGTTTGTGCTGATGTAGGACAGGGAACAGAATTAGATGGTTTAGAAGAGAAAGCTCTTAAAACAGGTGCTTCAAAACTAATAATTTTAGATTTAAAAGAAGAATTTGTACAAGATTATATTTATCCAACTTTAAAAGCAGGAGCTAAATATGAGAGTGAATATCTATTAGGTACTTCTTTTGCAAGACCTTTAATTGGTAAGGAACTTGCCAAAATAGCAAAAGAAGAAAAAGCAGATGCTATATGTCATGGCTGTACTGGTAAAGGAAATGATCAAGTTAGATTTGAATTAGCAATTAAAGCTTTTGCACCTAATCTTTCAATTATTGCACCTTGGAGAACTTGGGAAATTAAATCAAGAAACCAAGAAATTCAATATGCAGAGGATCATAATATTCCACTTAAGATTAACAAAGAAACATCCTATTCAAAAGATAAAAACCTTTGGCATTTATCTCATGAAGGACTAGATTTAGAGAATCCAGCTAACGAGCCAAATTATGAAAAAGAAGGTTTCTTAGAATTAGGAGTATCTCCCCAAGTTGCTCCTGATAAACCAATCAAAATTGAAATAACCTTTGAAAAAGGTATTCCTACAAAATTAGATGGTAAAACACTAAACGGTGTAGAAATGGTTGTAGCCTTGAACAAAGTTGGAGGTACTAATGGAATTGGCATTTGCGATATAGTAGAAAATAGACTTGTTGGAATGAAATCAAGAGGTGTTTATGAAACTCCAGGTGGAACTATTTTATATAAAGCTCATGAAGTTTTAGAAACAATTACCCTAGATAAAGAAACTCAACACTATAAATTTTTAGTCGCCCAAAAATATGCTGATATTGTTTATAATGGTACATGGTTCACTGTTTTAAGAGAAGCATTAGATGCATTTGTAGATAAAACACAAGAATTTGTCACTGGAAAGGTAAAATTAAACCTTTACAAAGGTAATATAATTAATGCTGGTGTTGAATCAAAATATTCACTATATGATGAGAATATTGCAACCTTTGATGAAGACGAAGTCTATAATCAAAATGATAGTGCAGGATTTATCAATTTATTTGGTTTACCTATCAAGGTTAAAGCTCAAATGAAAATCAATAATAACTTACAATAGGATTTATATATGAAAACTATGTACAGTGGAAGATTCTCTAAAAATATTGCAGAAGAAACAAATGATTTTAATTCATCCTTGCATTTTGATGCAAGGATGGTAGAACAAGATATCAAAGGTAGTATTGCCCATGCAATTATGCTTGGTGAATGTGGTATTATATCAAAAGAATCTTCCTCTCAAATAGTAGAAGGGCTCTCAGCTATACAAAATGAATTTGATGAAGGCCTTATTAATCCATACACTTCAAATGCAGAAGATATTCATATGTTTGTTGAAGAACTGCTAACAGACAAGATAGGTGAAGCGGGTAAAATGCTTCACACTGCTAGATCTCGTAATGACCAGGTAGCTCTTGATACTAGAATGTATGTAATGGATAAAGAAAAAGATTTGAAAAGTGAACTTTATAGTTTGCTAGATGTACTTTGCAATTTAGCTAGTGAACATACAAAAACAATTATGCCTGGTTATACCCATCTACAACGTGCTCAGCCTATATCTTTTGCTTTTCAATTAATGGCTTATTCGCAAATGTTTATTAGAGATATAAAAAGACTTGATCAATGTATTGAAAGAACAAATATCATGCCACTTGGTTCTTGTGCTTTAGCTGGTACAAGTTATCCAATAAATAGAGAAATAACCAAAAGCTTATTAGGCTTTAATAGTGCTTGTGAAAACGCAAGTGATGGCGTTTCAGATAGAGATTTTTTAGTTGAACTTTTAACTAACATATCATTGATTATGATGCATCTTTCAAGATTTTCAGAAGAAATAATTTTATGGTGCAGTTGGGAATTTAAGTTTATAGAATTAGATGATGCTTATTGCACTGGATCTTCAATTATGCCACAAAAGAAAAATGCCGATATTGCAGAACTTGTTAGAGGTAAAACTGGAAGATGTTATGGAAATCTAATGAATATGTTAACAACCTTAAAAGGTCTTCCTTTAGCATATAACAAAGATCTTCAAGAAGACAAAGAAGCTGTATTTGATTCAATAGATACAGTAATGCAATGTATTCCAATCTTTAAAAAAATGGTTGAAACAATGAATGTTATCAAGCCTAATATGTATAAAGCGGCTCAAAAAGGGTTTATCAACGCAACTGATGTTGCAGATTACTTAACTAAAAAAGGAATACCTTTTAGAACAGCTTATAAAATTACAGGCGAAATTGTCTCTTATTGCATTGAAAAAGAAAAAACTCTTGATGATCTTTCTATTAAAGAATACAAGAATTTCCACAAGGAATTTGACGAAGATATAAAAAATGAAATTCTTTTAGAAAATTGTTTAAATAAACGTAATAGTTTTGGTGGTACAGCTCCGAGTGAAGTAGAAAGACAGATTAAAACTGTAAAAAAATTCATTAATAATAAATAAAAATTGGGTTAATTATTAATTTAATTTTTATGGTTCATTCCTTTTTGGTCTATTTTCTTTGTTGACTTTTGGTTCACTATTTGAAATTTTATTCTCTGGACGTGAATAGGTGACACTTAGAGAACTACTTTCTAAAATTAAACCATCCATTGCCTTAAGTAGAACGTCTCTTGTCACTTCAGTTTGTGGAATTTCTAGTTCTAGTGTATTTGATAGGGCATACAGGGTGAATATATAAGTTTTAGGTCCAGGACCTTGCGACATTGGTGGTGCATACTCATTCTTTCTGTTTACTGTATTTGTTCCTAACTCTCCGATTCCAACAACATTCTTTGGTATTGATTGAACATCTGAAGGAATATTATAAAGATTCCAATATTCCTTAATGAGTCCCTCAGGATCTACATGGTGCATTATAATTACAAAACTTTTTGTACCTTCAGGTGCTCCTTCCCAGGAAAGGGGTAAGGTTGAACTTGAACCATCACCTGTATAATCCGTGGGTAGAATTCCTCCATCTTTAACTTCTGGACTTGTTAAAACGAGGGTTGTATTTGATGAAGTTTCTTCAGGAATAGTTGATAATTGAGGAAAATCCTGATAAGCAAAAAGCGGTATTAAACCTGTTATTGCCATTTGAAAAAGGAGAAAAAACATAAATTTTACAAATCTTGATGATTGAAATTTCATAGAAGGGCCTCCACTAATAATTTATTTATAAACTTCTTATGTGATGGTTATGTGAGAACGGGTAAAAAATATAATTAAAATTTATTGACTAAGAATTAAGATTATTAAGTTCAATTTTTTCTGTTTTATCAACTTTAATAGTAGCAGCAAAAATGCTATTTATAAGACCAAGTACTGCTGAAATAGAAAATAGAACTTCAACTCCTGTTTTTTGCCAAATCCAACCACCAATTAAAGCAATTACAATACTAATTAAATGATTAAAAGAAATTCCAGTTGTAATAGTTTTACTAACTTCTTCTTGATTATCAGATAAAGCCTTGCAATAAACCAAACTTGCCATACTACAAAGTGATAATATAGAATCAAGTACATAGTTAATACAAATCACTCGGTAGGCTACTTCATGAGAAAATAGTAGATGAGCAAACCCATAGAAAAAACAGACAATAATTAAGATTAAAGTATCACCAATCATTACTTTTTTATAACCAACTTTATCAATTAACCTACCAATAAGAGGACTAAAAAGAATTGAAAAGCCTGCAGTAATAGCAAATAATAATGACATTATAGATGGACTGGCTCCATAATTTATTACAAGTACAAAAGGTGCAAAAGTTATAAAAATTTGTTTTCTTGCTCCATAGAAAAATGAAAGTATATAATATTTACCGTATTTCTTATTAAAATACATTTTTCTTTGAGTTTTTTTAGTTTTTACCTGAGGAATTTTAAAGGCAAAAGCAAAAGCAATTAAAGCTATTAGCATGGCAATAAAGTAAATAGATTGATAGCTTTTTGCATTACTTCTTCCTAGATTATAGTGACCTAAGATTAAAAAGATTACAGGGACTAATAAAAAACCAAGAATCCTTCCAATAAATCTAAAACCTTCGGTTACCCCTAGTGCTTTTCCACTAAAAGCTGGATTTGACATCTCTATTGAAAGGCTTTGTCTTACCTGCATACTAATATGTTCTCCCAAGCTATTCATAACTAGGAAAATTACAACTACCCACGTTTTAGTTCCAAGGAAGGTTAAACCAATAAAACCACAAATTGATACTATTAACGCGATTTGATAATTTTTCTTTTCTCCGAAGGTTAAAATATAATTTAGAATTACTATTAAAAATAAACCAGGCAGTTCTCTAAAGAATTCTATTACTCCAAGTTGAAATTTAGTAATTTGAATAATTTCAGCAAGATAATTATTAAGTATGGCTCTCGCTACACTATTAGTAATACCAAAAAGTAAAATTGATATTAAAAAAGGCAAAATATTACTGTTAGCCTTGAATGCATTATTTATTTTTATTCTTTTATTTAGAGACAACTTTTTTTCCTAAATTTATTCTTTTGTTAGAATATAAATTAATACCCCATTAATCAATAGAAAATTATTTTTTTAGGTACTGTCTCTAACCTTTAATTCAGGAATTGTCTTATATGCTTGAAAAAGAGTAGCAGGACGTTTTATCTTTTCAAGGATAAAACTACCAACTTCTGTTCCTAGAGCAAACATATCAATATCAACAACTGTAAGTTGAGGTTTTACAGTAAGAGAGAAGGGATATGTATCAAAAGTTATTAAAGCTACATCTTCAGGAACACGAATCTTTTTATTTTGTAAAGTTTGAAGACAACCTAAACAGATAGGGTTGTTTGCACAAACAATAGCTCGTGGGAGCTTGTTCTGTTTGATAATTCGATTTGTGGCCCACGCTCCGTCTGATATGGTGGAAGAAGTATAAATAATCTTTTGATCGTCTAAAACTATTCCATTATGAGAAAAAATAGTTTTTAACCCCTCGAGACGATAGTTACTAGTCATATCATTTTTTTCACCACCAATATAATAAACATCCCTATAACCTTTACTAAGAAGATGTTGAGCCGCCAATTCTCCTGATAACTTGTTATCAGTATCAATCCAACAAAGTTTATTGATAAAACCAGGATTTCCAATCACTGTATGGAGAATATTTAATTTTTCGATTTTCTTTGCAAGTGCTTTTGACATTACAGAACCATGAAAAATAATGGCATCGGCAAATTGAGTTTCATAAAACTGGTCAATGAATTTTAATGCATCTTGTTTGGATCTACTTTTTAGAACGAGAGAATAACCATTTTCATCCAAAATAGAAATAGTTCCCTGTATAATTTCAAAAAGATGAGGATTTTTAAATCCAGCGTTTTTGGGAAGAGAAGCCAAAAAAACAATAGTTTTGGTTGTTTTTGAAGCAAAGTTTTTAGCTCGTACGTTAGGCTTATAGTTTAACTTCTCCGCTGTTTTTTTTATTTTTTCAACTGTAGAATTAGAAATACTAGGATTATTGTTAAGTGCCTTTGAAACAGTAGCTATTGAAAAACCAGTTTCTTTAGCTACATCTTTAATTGTAATACTCATTATTTTTCCTTTATAATTAAAAATCCATATTTTGAAAGAGAACCTTTGGAGTTGTTCTTTTCCTCAAATCCTTCACTTAATAAAACAATACTATTCGTACAAAATGATATTTCATGTGAATAATTATCATTATTTAAAAATATATTAATGTTTTTTTGATCTTCTTTGATGTCTTCATTTTTTAATATTCTTTGATATATGAAAAGGTTATTGTCTTTATCTGCCTTCACAGTTTTAAAAACTCCTTTTTGAAGAGCTTCTTCTTTACTTCGTAAATTTGTTAATAAACGCAAGAATTCAATGGTTTTAGTATTTTTTTGGTCTTTTAATTTTTCCCAGGGCATACTCTGTCGATAATCCTTCTCTTCAACACCAGATAGACAAAGCTCATCTCCATAAAAGAGACAGGGTATTCCACAAAAAGTCATTAAAAATACTAAAGCAAGATGATAAGCTTTTTTATTTTCTTTACATACGGAATAAAACCTGCTTACATCATGACTATCAAGGAGGTTTAACTGAGATAGCAATGTAGGCCATCTATAACGCATTAGCATTGAAGTAATATAACCATTGAAAGTTGAAGCACTACAAGAATCAGCAAAAAATTCTTTACAATAACGACGAAAATCATAATTCATTGTACTATCAAATATGGATCCGTCTAACCAATGGTTAGCAGTTTCCCAAACCTCTCCAATTAGAATACAATCTTCTTTTGCGTCTTTTACTGTTTTTCTAAATTCTCTCCAAAAAAAGTCATTAACTTCACTGGCAACATCAAGTCGCCAACCATCAATATCCATTTCCTTAACCCAATATTTACCCACTTCACAAAAGTAATTTTGAACTTCTATTTTATCTGTAGCAAGTTTTGGCATTTTCCTTTCATAACCAAAACATTCATAAGAAGGAATGGTTTCATAATTATCAGGAATTTTTACAGGTTCTTCTAAGCGGTAAAACCAAGTCCAGTATTTAGAATTTTTGCCGTTTTTCACTACATCTTCAAAAGCAAAAAAATGCCAGCCACAATGATTGAAAACTCCATCTATAATAATTTTCATTCCTTGTTCATGAATTTTATTTACAAGCGTTTTAAAATCATCCTTACTGCCAAAACAAGGATCTATATCATAATAATCAATTAAATCATATTTATGATATTCCCCAGCTACAAAGATCGGATTTAGATAAATACAGTTGAACCCAAGATCTTTAATATAATCAAGGTTTTCAATTATTCCTTTAATTGTTCCCCCTTGTTTTCCCCTAGTTATTTTATCATGGTAAGCTTTTATAATAGGGTTACCTGAAATATGTCTTTTTCCAGTAGCAAAACTGTCAGGAAAAATGTTGTAAACTTTTAAATTTGAAATCCAGTCAGGGTTAGTAATCAAATCTGACCTATGAAGATAAGGGAGTTGAAAATAATATGAACGTTCATTCTCTAAATGATTTGAAAATTGATCTCCGTAATAAAAAATAACTGAATCATTTAAGTCTTTAAGGTAAAAATAATAACATATTCTTTTAAAAGGGGATTTAAATTCGATTTCATACCAATCAAATATTTCATCATAGGCAATTTTTTCCATTTGAAGCGAGAAAAAATCAACAGGAGTTTTTTGGCAGGATCTGTCCCCGTAAAATATAAAACACTCAGCTATATCATTTTTTTTTGTCCGTAAGCGAAAAACAACCCTATTTTCAGATAGGGGAAAGGCAAACTGACTCATTGGAATATGCAATATTGCTTCTTTGTTCATAAACTATCCTTTTACTCCTCCGGAGGTAAGTCCACTTATCATATATTTTTGAGAAAGGAAAAATATAGTAAGAATTGGAATTGAAATTACAATTGAGGCTGCAGAAAACACAGCCCAAGAACCACTCTTCTCAGTAGCCTGCATAGTATATAATCCACTGGCAAGAGTAAACTTATCAGAACCTGTCATAAAATTAATAGCAAAAATATATTCATTCCACACGTATATTAAAACTTGTATCCCAGTTACGATGATTGAAGGTCTTGCAAGGGGAATTATAATCTTTCTTACCACCATAAAATCTGATGCCCCATCTAATCTAGCCGCATCTTCAATTTCATTAGGAATTGTATCAAAATAACCTTTCATATTTATTAAACCAAAGATAGCCATTGTCCCCGTGTACACAATAACAAGTCCAATTCGGGTATTAATAAGATTCAAATTTGAAAGAAGTTTATAAATTGCAAACATGGAAAGAATTGAAGGGAAAGAATATAATAAAATTAAAATTCTTATTATTGGTTTTTTGCCTTTGAAAGAAAATTCGGAAAACATATAAGCTGCAGGTATAGAAACCGAAAGGGATAAAATCACAGTAAAGAAAGCTAAGCTAAAAGTGTTTAAAAACCACATAATTACTGGCTTTTCCACAAATACAGCTTTGTAATTCTTCAAAGAAAGAACTTTTGGAATAAAAGAAAAATCAGAGGATAATATACTGCTGTTTGCATTTAAAGAAAGAGAAAAAGCATAAAGAATTGGTAACAAAGCAAAAAAACAAGCTATGATGAAAAATATATTGATTGTGAAAATTTTAAGGGGATTTTTTTTCTTCAAAGTGCTTCCTCCTTTTTATTGGTAAACAATGAAAAACGAGCGAAAACAATTAACATTATAAAAATTATAATTGAAATAGAAGATGAATAGCCATAATTATTGGAAATAAAAGCATTTTCATAAGCATAAGTTATAATAGTTTGTATCGTTGAACCTGTTTGTGAACCAGGTTGACGGGTCATAAGATAAATAATGTCAAACTGTTTAAAGGTTGTAAATAAAGTAATAATCACCGCTGGTCCAATAATAGGTTTAAGGCAAGGTATTGTAATTTTTACAGCTTTGCAAAAAGTAGAAGCACCATCCATGGTTGCACTTTCATAAAAAGAACGATCTATACTTTGTAAACCACCATCGATAATCATTATCATAAATGGTAAAGCTAACCATAAGTTTACAACAGTACAACAAATAAAGGCAGAAAGATCACTTGCTAACCACCTAATAGAAGAAAATCCTAATTTGGTTAACCATTGATTAAGAAGTCCAAATTGAGAATTAAACATTCCCGTTTTCCATAAAAGAATTGAAACATATCCTGGCATAGCCCAAGGAAACATCAAAATTGTTTTATAAAGTCTTCTATATTTAAGTAAAGGAGAATTCAGTAAACTGGCAATACTAAAAGCAATTACCATCTGAAAAACCATATTTACTACAGTCCAAACAATTGTAATAAAAATTGCTTTTAAAAATCCAGAATCCATTACAAAAAGTGCCTGCTTATAATTCTTAAACCCAATAATTTCAGGATTAAACCAATGATAGGTATTCATATTGGTTAAAGAAATATAAAAGGTATAAATTATCGGGAATACCACTATAAGAGCAATTAAGGCCAAGGATGGGGAAGAAATTAAATAACATTTAAATGAGTCATTTTTTTTAAGTTTCATTATTTCATATTCTCAATAAGACTAAGAGCTTTTTCTTGAGCTTGTTTTGCCGAAGTTTCAATGTCTTTTCCTGACATATTGACAGCTGTAAGAAGATTTCCTGTTACTGTCCACATTACGTCCATCTCAGGTATGTTTGGCATTGGAACTGCATTTTCAGCAGTGTTTCTCATTGCCATTACGATTTCATCATTTTTAATGCTGTCATATGAATAACAACCTTCGCGAGCAGGTGCACAACCACTAGCTAAAGCTAATTTTATTTCCACCTCTTCACTTGAAAGTATTTGGAGAATTTTGATAATAGCTTCTTTTTTTTCAGGATTTTGAACTCCAGTTTTTAATACTTGAAACCCTTGAACTCCCAAATATGGTGTGAGAGGTTTTCCGGTTTGATTAATAATTGGCATATTCGCAATTCCTACATCAATACCAGCTTTTTTTATAGTTGGTATTAACCATGGTCCTCCAATTGTTGTATGTGCTTTTCCTTCAGAGAAAAGTGTATTGACAGTGGCATACTCAGTTTCATCTGGCATGTACTTCACAAATTTTAGATGATAGGCAAGAGCCTGAAGCGTTTCTTTGCTATCAAGACAGGGATTTCCCTCTTCATCAATTACTTTTCCTCCAAATCCATTTATCCAAGGGCCAAAATAATATGGAGTGGAGTGTTGTTCAATATAACCAAAATGACCATATTTTGTTTTATTTTGAACATAAGTAAGTAGTTCATCGGTAGTAGAAGGGACCTCTTCAGGTTTCATATATTTCTTATTGTACAAAAATAGAAGGGTCTCAAAATATATGGGAAGTTGATAAATCTTTCCTTTATAGGTAGCTGCTGTTTTTGTCATAGGAACTAAGGTTTCAATACTTTCAGAATTAACTAGGTTGGTAATGGGTTCCAAAATTCCCATTTCTACATATACTCCAATTTTATCATGAGCATAAAGATACATATCAGGAGCTGTTTGAGGATTGTTACCAACTAATTTTAAAGTTTCAGCAAGACTAGCTTTTCTTTCAAAATTTACAACAATATCTGGAGAAAGTGGTTCTAGTGCTTGTTTGATTACATCAACAACTACATCTTCTTTATCATGCCAGATCGTGATTGTTATAGGGCTATTCTCATCTTTTTGTTTTGAACAAGATAGAGATAATATAGTTGCAAGAACTAAGAATAGTACAATTGTTAAATGTTTTCGTTTCATAACCATTTTTCCTTACTAGTAATAGGCAGCCTGTAATAAGACTGCCCGAATTTTAATTATTTATAGCTTAATTCAAAAGAATCAGGTCCATTAACAGTGATATATATGTCTTTTCCACTATCAATTCTTATATCAGAAGTTTGTACGGAACCTTCATTTCCATTGATTATAACACTATTTATCCAACCAGGGGCATCACTTACATACCAATTGTCTTCAGTTTTTTCTAAAGCTTGTCCAGGCCAATTTACAAAGGCATTTGTACCATCTGGATGAGACCAAGCCCAAATGCAAGGGGAATCCCAAGTAGAAGGGACTTTAGCATAAACCTTAATATCAGGAACAATCACAGCATTTGGATCGACATAAGAAACTTCAAAGGTAGCATCTTGTGCAACTATTAGCCAAACAGAAGAAGGATCAATATCTTTAATGTCGGAGGTTTGAACAAGGCCTTCATTAGCATTAATTATTATACTATCGCACCAAACAGGTATATCCATACTATAAAAGCCATCTGCATTTTGCTTCATTTCTCTTCCTGGTCGGGTTTTAAAGGCATTTTTTCCTGTTTCATTTTCCCAAGCCCAGATGCTTGGATTTTCCCAAGTTGGGTCTAATTGGGCAAATACAGAATACATTTCAGAATACTCAGGAAGTGTCGAGCCGGTTAAAGAATCAAATGATACTGATACTGTTTCAGGATTTGAAATTGTAATCCAAGCGTTTTTGCCTTCAATAGCATAATCAGAAGTTTGAATTGATCCATCATTTGCATTTACAATAACACTATCCACAAAACCTGGAACATATATATAATACCATCCAGGATTATTGTCATCTTTAATCATTTGATTTCCTGGCCAATTTTCAAATGCATTTTGTCCGTCTTTACTCCAAGCCCATAGACAAGGAAAGGTCCAGTCCTCTGGAACTTGAGCATAAACAACGATCTTTTCAGGTTTTTGAACCTGTATCTCAGAAAGACTTGTTTCTTCGGATTTTTCTACCACAGAAGGTTTTTCTTCTTGTGCTTCAGCAAAAATAAAACTCAAAGATAGTAATGCTATCAAAACCAAAGTTAGTATTTTTTTCATTCATTTCTCCTTTTTTGATTTAACTTTATGTTAAAATGGAAGAATTCTTATGTCAATCAAAATTAAAGAAAACGTTTTCATAAAATAAAATTTATTAATAAAAGAAAATAAATCTACATAAAATTTCCAATTATGAAAATATTCATAAACAAAAATAAATTTTTTCATTTAATAGAAAAAAAAATTTCAAAAAGATTTCTGCTATATATTGTTTATATCAATTAAATAAATTACCTACTGTTCAACAATGCATTATTAGTGTTGCAATGGATAAACTTTTTAGTATATATTATAATGAGTGTTTTAAGGTAGGTAGGTAAGCAATGGAATTACAAATTCAAGATTTAGTCGCTTCTATTAAACATGATGGAATAGAGGAAGCAAATAAGCAAAAAGAAATAATTATTAATCAGGGAAAACAAGAAGCTAAAAGGCTCGTTGATGAAGCAAAAGCTCAAAGTAAAAAAATAATTGATGATGCCCAAAAGGAAGCTGCTATTGAAAAAGAAGGCTCTTTAGCTTCAGTTAAACAGGCTTCTAGGGACTTTGTTCTTTCCTTGAAAATTGAACTTAATAAAATATTTGAAAATCTTCTATCAAAAGAATGTGAAGAGGTTTTTGATTCTGAGGCCTTGGCAAAACTAATTTTAGCTGCAATAAAAGAAGAAGAACCTGCAAAATATGAAATTGAAGTTAAAAAGGTAACTCAGGGCCTAAAAAACAGTCTTTCAAAAGAAATTAGCAAAGGGTTAGTACTAAAAACACTTGGTAGTGGTGATGGTTTTAAGCTTTTAGAGAAAGATGGTTCTGGTTATTTTGATTTTACGGAAGAGCAAGTAGCCAAAATGCTCAAACCTTATCTCGGGAAATTAGTTCTTTAAGAAAAGTGGAGGAAAGATGTCAAATTATTATTATCTAATGACAAGTCTCCCAATGCTTCAATTTAGTGACTCTGATGTTATGTCGTATGACAAATTTTTGTCTTTATGCCAATCAAATGTTTCTGAAAAAGATTTTGAGTGGTTAAAAAAAATAAAATTAGATGAAGCTTCTGGGACTAAGTTTTTAAAACAATGGGCTTTCTTTTATAATCAACTTTCTGAGGAACTTACACTTCAAAGATCAAAAAAACTGGGTAAAGAAAAACCTAAAGATGATTTTGAAAGTTCTAGAGAAAACCGTATAGTAAATGTAGTTAACCAAGCAGTAACTAAGGCTTTAGGTGAAGGTACAGAACTCGAGGTTAATAATCCTCTTGAAGCTGAATTAAATCTTTTAGAATTTATGTATAAAGAAATTGATCAAATGATAGGATTGCATACTTTTGATAAAATGGCCTTAGCAGGTTATGTTATAAAGTTACAGCTGTTAAATAGGAAAATACAATTTTCTGCAATGGATGGATCTGCCGAATACAAAAGGCTTTTTTCAAATATGCAGAGCGTGATTTACAATAATTGATTGGAGTAGGATTATGGAAAAAAACAAAGGGCGTGTAACCGGTGTTAATGGGAACATGGTTACAGTTGAATTTGATGGTTCAATTGCTAAAAATGAGGTTGGTTATATTTCATTGGGTTCAATCCGTCTTAAGGGTGAGGTAATAAGAATTAACTCAAATATTGCAAGTATGCAAATCTTTGAGATGACCAACGGAATTGCAGTAGGGGATGAAGTCGAATTCTCCAGAGAATTATTAAGTGTTGAACTTGGTCCTGGATTGTTGACACAAATTTATGATGGATTACAAAACCCATTGCCAAAATTGGCTGAAAAATGTGGATTTTTCCTTCAAAGGGGTGTTTACCTTGATCCAATTCCAGATAAAGATTGGGATTTTACTCCAATTGCAAAGGCTAATGATAAAATTGAAGCTGGAAGTTGTATTGGTACAGTCCCTGAGGGACAATTTACTCATAAAATTATGGTACCTTTTAATTTTGAAGGAACTTGGACTGTAAAAAGTATTGTCAAAAAAGGTATTTATAATGTTAGAGCTGAAGTGGCTGTCATTACTGATGAAAAAGGGCAAGATAAAAGTCTTTCAATGGTCTTTAGCTGGCCTGTTAAAAAAGCTATTAAATGCTATGAAGAACGATTACGTCCAGATGAAACTCTAGTAACAAAGGTTAGAATAATTGATACTTTCCTTCCAATAGCCAAAGGAGGAACTTATTGTGTTCCTGGACCTTTTGGAGCTGGAAAAACAGTAATGCAGCATATGACAAGTAGAAATGCTGATGTTGATATAGTAATAATTGCAGCCTGTGGTGAAAGAGCTGGAGAAGTAGTTGAAGTTCTTAAAGAGTTTCCAGAATTAATTGATCCAAAAACTGGGAAGAGTCTTATGGAAAGAACAATTATTATTTGTAATACTTCGAGCATGCCAGTAGCAGCACGTGAAGCTAGTGTTTACACAGCTGTTACTATGGCCGAATATTACAGACAGATGGGACTTGATGTTCTTTTGTTGGCTGATTCAACTTCACGTTGGGCACAGGCAATGAGAGAAATGAGTGGAAGACTGGAGGAAATTCCAGGAGAAGAAGCTTTCCCTGCTTATCTTGAATCTGTAATTGCTTCTTTTTATGAAAGAGCTGGAAAGGTAAGACTTAAAAACGGAGATATAGCCTCAGTTACAATTGGAGGAACCGTTAGTCCTGCTGGAGGTAACTTTGAAGAACCTGTTACTCAAGCTACACTTAAAGTTGTTGGTGCTTTTCATGGACTTTCAAGAGAAAGAAGTGATGCTCGTAAATACCCTGCTATTAACCCATTAGAATCTTGGAGTAAATATCCAGGAATAATTGAAGCTAAAAAAGTTGAACAAGCCCGTTCAATTTTGTTTAGAGGAAATGAAATAAATCAAATGATGAAAGTTGTCGGAGAAGAAGGCACAAGTGTGAATGATTACATTATTTATCAAAAAGGTGAATTGCTTGATAGTGTTTATTTACAACAGAATTCATTTGACCCCGTTGACTCCGCTGTTCTTCCATCAAGGCAAAAAGAAGTATTCAATCTTTTATATGAAGTTCTTACAAGTGATTTTAATTTGAAAGATAAAAAAGAAGTTAGACAGTATTTTAACCAGATGAGACAACATTTTCTTGACTGGAATAATGTTGAAATGGAAAGTGGGAGCTTTAAACAACTTGAAAATTCTATTAAGGATCTTTTTAGTAGTAAAGCAACAGTGGAGGCTAAGTAATGCAGAAGATATATACAAAAATAGAATCTATTGTAGGTAATGTTATTACAGTAAGAGCTGAAGGGATAAAAAATAATGATTTAGCCTTAGTTAATAAAAGTTATGCCAATGTTATTAAACTTGATAAGGATTTGGTTTCTTTACAGGTTTATGCTGGTGCTCAAGGAATTTCGACAAATGATAAAGTTCAATTTCTTGGCCATCCTATGAGAGTTTCCTATTCTGAGAATCTTTTAGGACGTATTTTCACAGGTAGTGGTGTACCTAGAGATAATGGACCTGCCCTTGATGAAAACATGATTGAAATTGGTGGTCCAAGTGTAAATCCTGCTAAAAGAATTGTTCCAAATAACATGATTAGAACAGGTATTCCTATGATTGATGTTTTTAACACCTTGGTTGAATCCCAAAAACTACCAATTTTTAGTGTAAGTGGAGAACCTTATAATGAACTTTTAGCCAGAATAGCAATGCAAGCTGAAGTTGATTTAATTGTTCTTGGTGGAATGGGTTTAAAATATGATGATTATCTTTTCTTTAAAGATACTCTTGAAGCCAGTGGAGCAATGGGAAGAACAATAATGTTTGTCCACACAGCAAGTGACCCTACAGTAGAGTGTATGCTAGTACCAGATATGGCTTTAGCTGTTGCAGAAAAATTTGCTCTAGATGGGAAAAAAGTTCTTGTTTTACTTACTGATATGACAAACTTTGCTGATAGTTTGAAAGAAATGGCAATTACAATGGATCAGGTTCCTTCCAATAGAGGGTATCCTGGAGACCTTTACAGCCAATTGGCTTCACGTTATGAGAAAGCAGTTGACTTTGAGGGTGCCGGGTCTCTTACAATTTTAGCAGTAACAACAATGCCTGGTGATGATGTAACCCATCCTGTTCCTGATAACACTGGTTATATTACTGAAGGTCAATATTATTTGAAGAATGGAAGAATTGAACCATTTGGATCCTTAAGCCGTTTAAAACAGCAGGTAAATAAAGATACTCGTGATGACCATAGAGCCTTAATGGATGGAATGATTAAACTTTACAGTTCCTATAAAGAATCTTTAGAAAAGAAATCTATGGGGTTTTTAATGAGTGAATGGGATCAAAAACTTCTTCATTATGGAAAACTTTTTGAGGAAAAATTGATGGATTTATCAGTTAATATTCCACTTGAACAGGCCCTTGATCTTGGCTGGAAAATACTATCAGAGTGTTTTGAACCAAATGAAACTGGATTAAGAACAGAATTGATTGTAAAACGTTGGCCTAAGAAACTGGAGGTTTAATAATGGCGGTTAAACTGACTAAAAATGAGCAGAAGAAACAGAAAGACCAACTGAAACAATTTCAGCGCTATCTTCCTACGCTTCAGCTTAAAAAACAACAGTTACAGGTTGTTATTCGGCAAATAGAAACTAAAATTGAGCTAATTAAGAAACAACAACAGGAATTAGCCGCAACTTTAGATAACTGGATTGCTGTTTATAATGAAAATAAAAGTTTTCCCAAAGGCAAGAGATTAGAAGATTTAATTCAAGTTGACTTTGTTAAGAAGTCTATAGGGAATATTGCAGGAGTCTCAATTCCGGTTTTTGACGATATAAAATTTAAAAAGATTGAATACGATCTTGAAAAATATCCATTATGGGTAGATGCTGCAGTTGTAGTTTTAAGGGATTTGGCAAGGTTTGATGCGATAATATCAACTTTAACAAGACAAGTGAACTTACTTTCAAGAGAACTAAGAACTACCAGTCAAAGAGTGAATCTTTTTGAGAAAGTCAAAATTCCAGAGGCAAGAGAAAATATTAAAAGAATTGGTATTTATCTAGGTGATCAGCAGACAACTGCTGTAGTCCGAGGAAAAATAGCAAAAAATAAATTGATTCAGAAGGCACAATTATGATTGAGAATATGAAAAAAGTATTTGTAGTCACAAAACTACAGGAAAGAAAGAATATGCTCAAAGCCCTTCGTGAAGCAGGACTTGTTCATGTAAAGATGACTAGTGAGCAGTCTAACCGAAAAATGGATGATTTGAATCAAAAGATAAAAGATTTAGAAAAGATTAAAATTGCTCTTGAGGAAGTTAAATCATCATCAGATGATCAACAGGAACTTTCAGATAATGATTTTATAAATGTTAATTATGACTTGTCGAAATTATTAGATCAACAGAAAGAGATTGATGAACAAATTGGACGTTTAAACTTAGAATATTCAAATCAAAAACCTTTTGGTGATTATAATCCTGAAGATCTAAAAAAGATTGCAAAAGAAGGGATATTTGTTTGCTTTTATACCTTGGGTAAAAAGGAACTTTCTTCTTTACCTAGTGAAATAAGGTACCTAAAATTAAAAGATATTCTTGGGCAGGCTTTTATAGCTGTTTTTGATAAAGAGCTTCCTGGAGAGGGCACCTATGTTAAATACGTTCCATCTTACTTAAGTTTAACAGAAATTTCAAAAAAACTTGAAGACTTAAATCAAAAGAAAGTTGAAAATGATTTAAAAATTACAAATAGTAAAAAATTTTTAGACAGTTATAAGTACCAAATAGCAAGTACTCAACAGTCTTTTGTTTTTGAAAAAGTCTTAAATAACACTGTAGAAGAAGGTGAGCTTTGCTATCTTCAGGGCTTTGTTCCTGAAAGCCAAGTAAAGAGTTTTAAGACTTTGGCTAAAGAAAACAGTTGGGCTTATCTTTTAGAAGAAGTAAAGGCTGAGGATGAACCACCAACAAAAGTGGTTTATAATAAGCTTTCAGTGCTTTGTAAACCAATTTTTACCTTACTTGGAACGGTGCCTGGTTACTATGAATATGATATTTCAACTTATTTTCTTTTATTCTTCTCTTTGTTTTTTGCAATGATAGTTGGAGATGCAGGTTATGGATTATTGTTTTTAGTAATGACTATGGCGCTTCAAAAGAAAACTAAGAAAGTAACAGAGTTAATTATGCTTTTATATGTACTTAGTGGAAGTACGATAATCTGGGGAGCTATGACAGGAACTTGGTTTGGAAGTCAGGCAATATTAGAAAATTTTAGTTTTCTTCAATTATTTGTAATAAAACAATTTACTAATTTTCCTAACTTAATATCAGGTTTAAGTGCTGCTGATACTCAAAAGGCTGTTATGAAATTCAGTTTTCAGATTGGAACTCTTCAGTTAAGCCTTGCATGTATAATGAATGTAATTAGCAAGATTAAGAAAAAAGACTTAAGTGCTTTTGCTGAAGTTGGTTGGCTAGCTATAATTGATGCGCTTTACTTTGTAGTTTTGCTCTTGGTTATTGGTGAAGAAATTAATACTACTCCGATTTTTAGTATTGTAGGTGTTGGTTTTTTGGTTGTTGTAGTATTTGGTTCTCAGGGACCAGATGTTTCCTTTGCTAAAGGATTGGCTTCAGGGCTTGGAGGATTTTTTAATACCTTTCTTGATACCATCAGTAGCTTTGGTAATATTATGAGTTATATACGTTTATTTGCTGTTGGGATGGCTAGTCTTGCAATTTCACAGAGCTTTAACAATATGGCTCAACCTCTTCTTTCAGGCTTTGCACTTCCTGCAGGAATAATAGTATTAGTGTTAGGGCATTCGCTTAATATCGTAATGGCAATGCTCTCTGTAATAGTCCACGGTGTGCGACTTAATGTATTGGAATTTTCTGGACAACTTGGTATGGAGTGGACCGGAATCTTATATGAACCTTTTAAAAAAACAATAGAATCTAAATGATTCGTAGGAGAAAGAAATGAGTATTATTTATATTGGTATGGCATGTGCTTTATGTTTATCAGCCCTTGGCTCAGGTTTTGGCGCAGGAATTGCTGCTCAAGCTGCAGTGGGCGGATGGAAGAAATGTTATGCTAACGGAAAACCTGCACCTTTTATTATGGTTGCTTTTTCCGGTGCACCTTTGACACAGACAATTTACGGTTTTCTGTTGATGAATTTTATCTCAGCAGCAGCTTTAAGAGGTATTGATCCTCTTCTAGGTATGTCCGTAGGTATTTTCGGTGGAATGGCAATTGGACTTTCTGCATATATGCAGGGAAAAACAGCTGCTAATGCTTGTGATGCTATGGCTGAAACAGGAAAAGGAACTGCAAACTACTTTATCGTAATTGGTATTGTTGAAACAGTTGCTTTGTTTACTTTAGTGTTCTCAATGTTACTTTTAAACGCTTAAGAGATAAATTTAAAAACTTAAATTTATTACACAAAAATACCTTTTATAAGACAAAGAAATTTTTATCCTTTATCTTATTAGGTATTTTTTTTCTTTATTTATTACGGAGAGTTAAATGGAAAAAATTATTTTAGATGTTGATACAGGTCAAGATGATGCTGTAGCCTTGGCATTAGCCAGTGGTTTTATTGATAAATTTAGCATTATGGGAATTATTGCTTCTTATGGAAATCAAGTATTAGACAAAGTAGTCATAAATACATTAAATATGTGTCAGTCTTTAAATCTTAATGTTCCAGTTTATCGAGGGTCTTTTAAACCTTTAATTAGGAAACAGGTAATAGCTGGTGCTATACATGGAAAAACTGGGCTGGATGGTCTAATTTTTGAAAAATTAGAAAAAAAATGTGAAACTAAAAGTGGAATTGATTTTTTAATAGAAACTGTTAACTCTAATCCTGGAGAAGTTACCCTTGTTTTTACTGGACCTTTAACTGATTTGGCTTTAGCGATGCGTTTAGACCCTGATTTTGAGAAAAATGTTAAGAGAGTTGTATTAATGGGAGGTTCAAGTACACAAGGTAATATAACTCCCTCTAGTGAATTTAACATATATGCAGACCCCGAAAGTGCTAGTGTTGTATTTTCTAGTAGTTTAAAAATATTTGTAATGAGTCTTGATGTTACCTTAAAATTAATTTTAAAACCGGAAATTTTAAATATTTATAGAAATTTTGACAATTTAAAAGCTAAGAATTTTTGTCGTGGAATGGATTTTTATACCCAAAGTTGTAAAGAGTATATTCATGATTATCCAGCCATGCATGACCCTTGTTGTGTAGCCTTTTTAATAGAACCTGAAATGTTTACTTTTAAAAAAGTTGATGTAAAAATTGAAACTGAAAGTAAATATTGTTATGGAAGAACGGTAGTAGGTTTTGAAAATAATGAAAGTAATATTTTTTGGGCAACTGAAGTAGATGAGCAAAGGTTTTGGTCTTTATTAGAAAAAGCTTTCAGAAGTTGAAGTCCTTTATTGAAAAATTCTAATGATTGATAGTAAAATGACTCTATGATAGCTAAAATTGGAAAAATAGAAATTGGGGAAAATAATCCTATTACTGTACAGACAATGTATGATCGCCCCGTTAGTGATATAGAAGATGTAGTTAAACAAATTGTTTCTTTAAAAGCCTTAGGTTGTGATATTATGCGTTTCGCTTATGTTAATGAAAGTGAACGTGAAACTTTTAAACAAATTTGTCAAAGAAGCTGTATGCCATTGGTTGCAGATATTCATTTTGATTATAAATTAGCCCTTGATGCTTTTGATATTGGTTTTGATAAGGTAAGAATTAATCCCGGAAATATTGGTGCAAAATGGAAATCAATCGAGGTTTTTAAAAAAGCACGTGACCTAGGTAAATGCATTAGAATCGGTTTAAACAGTGGAAGTCTTCCAAGAAATTTAGAACATGAGACTCAGGCAGATCTTATGGTAAATACAGCCCTAGAATATTTGAATTGGGCTGAAGAGGTAAATTTCACCAATAGTGTTGTTTCATTGAAATCAACTGATTGTGATATAACTTATGATGCAGCTAAAAAATTTGCTCTTCAAAGCTCTTATCCCCAACATTTGGGAGTTACTGAAGCTGGATCAGTTATAAGTAGTACCGTTCGTGGAACTTGGGTACTTTCAAGACTACTTGAGAAAAACATAGGTTCAACTATAAGATTTTCAATTAATGGTTCGATTGAAAGTGAAGTAATTGCAGGGGTGGAACTTTTAAGAACCTTGGGCCTGAGAAAAAAGGGTGTTAGAATTATTGCCTGCCCCCGATGCGGACGTTATAGTTTTGATAGCCATAAAATGTTAGAATCAGTGGAATATGAATTACTTAAAAGTGATAAAAATGTTTGCATAGCTTTTATGGGTTGTCAGGTAAATGGTCCCGGTGAAGCAAAAAATGCCGATCTTGCAATTACCGGAATAGGTAATAAAACTTTTATTTATAGAAAAGGTAAACTTTATAAAGAAGTAGAAAAAAAGAATGCTATCCAAGAATTTTGGAAAGCCTTTGAGGAACTTTAATGAACGATAAATTAATTATAAGGGGAGCTAGAGAGCATAACCTTAAAAATATAAATCTCGAACTTGAAAAAAATAAATTAATAGTAATAAGCGGACTCAGTGGGAGTGGTAAATCTTCACTAGCGTTTGATACTATTTTTGCTGAAGGG
>Ga0172377_10001605_pt1 | contig 22946 bp, 17 predicted proteins | sample Pumphouse3metaG_FD_119749 | JGI IMG/M metagenome (GOLD analysis project Ga0172377, IMG submission 119749) | Leachate microbial communities from a municipal landfill in Southern Ontario, Canada - Pumphouse #3 metaG | ecosystem: Engineered > Solid waste > Landfill > Unclassified | place: Canada... | reverse complement strand
TTGTCGAAAATCTCATCCATGTTATTGTCTATTTTATTTGCGGGTTGAGGGAGAACACCTTTAGGTTCTATAACTCTGTGGATTCCATATTTATTGCCCTTTTTCATTGTTTTTACGATATTAAATTAGTGTAAATATGATTTATTAATTTTTTGGTTTTAAGCCGAGTATTTTTCTGGCTTCAGCAGGAGTTGCAATTTCTCGGCCAAACTCTTTTGCTATTCTTACAACTTTTTCTACTAACTCACCATTTGATTTGGCAAGAACACCTTTAGAAAGATATACATTATCTTCAAATCCTACCCTTACATGGCCTCCATCTATAATTGCAGCAGCAGCTAAAGGGAATTCAAACCTTCCAACACCAGCAACTGTATATGTAGATCCAGCAGGAATGCTACCTCTTAAGAATACAAAGTCACGAAGCTCTCCAGTTATTCCACCATTCACGCCCATAACAAAGTCGAAATGCATTGGGTTGGTTATAAAACCTTTTTTATGTAACCTCAAAGCCATATCTATCATACTCTTGTCAAATACTTCAAGCTCTGGCTTAATCCCACGCTCAATCATTCTCTTACCAAAATACTTAATTGTATTCTCTGTATTGGTAAACACCTCATCTCCTCCAAAGTTTAATGTGCCACAATCTAGTGTAGCCATCTCTGGATTCAATTCTGTAGGTTGTAGTCTCTCGTCATCTGTCATTCCAACAGCTCCACCAGTAGAAGGTTGAATAATAATATCTGGACAAACTTTATAGATGGCATCCATAACCTCTTTAAAGCGATTTTTATCTTGTGTTGGAGTTCCATCGTCATGACGAACATGTAAATGAATAATGCTAGCACCTGCATCATATGCACTTTTAGCTTCTCTTGCACACTCTTCTACAGTATATGGTACTGCTGGATTATGCTCTTTTAATACTTCTGCCCCACTAATGGCGGCTGTTATAATTAATTTCTCCATAATCTATTTGTTTTTTCTTTGACAATTCTTGGGGGTTATACAGGTTCCGCTAGCTTTACAAACAACTATTGGCTCATCTAGAAAATCTGCTGCCGATCCTGAAATATCTGCTCTTGGAACTATAACTTTTTTTGCAACAAATTCCATTTTTCTAGAACTTCCACCTAAATGGACAATTTCGCCTGTTACTTCAATAAAGTCACCTGCATAAACAGGTGCCAAAAAATCTACACTATCGTAAGCCCTAAAGAGGCCTTCATCTCCATCTTCTCTTATAAGTAGCTCTGTAGCTACATCTCCAAACAGTTGAAGCATTTTAGCGCCATCAACAAGGTTTCCGCCATAATGTGCATCCTGTGAGCTCATCCGAACTCTAATCATTGCTTTTTGAGACATATCAAAATTATTTAGTGAATATATAATCTATTAAAACGGCAGGAGTATGAACATTCTCTGGTAATATAGATCCTGTTTCAACTACCTCTTGGGCCTCTACTATTACTAGATCGGCCGCCATTGCCATAAGTGGATTAAAGTTTCTTGTTGTTCCCTTATAATAAAGATTGCCCATTTTATCTGAGATAGACGCTCCTACAAAAGCTATATCTGCCTTTAAAGGCTTTTCCAATAAGAAATCTTTACCATCTACATTTATTACCTTCTTACCTTTTTCAACAACAGTACCCAGACCAGTTGGAGTAAGTACTCCTCCTAATCCTGCCCCTGCAGCTCTTATTCTTTCTGCAAGAGTCCCTTGAGGTGAAAACTCAACCTCTAAAGTAGAGTTGTTCATAAAGTCTACAGCAGATGTATTACTGCCTATATAAGAAGTTATAAGCTTCTTAACCTGACCATTTGAAATTAATTTACCTAAACCTTTATCTGCAAAGGCAGCATCATTACATATAAGGGTAAGATTACCCACTCCAGAAGATGCCATTGCATCCATAATAGTATTAGGGCCTCCGTTTATGAGGAATCCACCAACCATAACGGTCATTCCATCTTTTACCTTTTCAACGACTTGACTCAGATTAATTGACTTATCCATTTTTTTAAAGTTTGTATATTAATGTGAAAGATTCAATTCCGCAAAAATACAAATTTTGTAGGTTTAAAGCAATAGCTAAATGGAGATTGTAGCTGGGTATGCTTTGTGCGTTATATTTTTTTGTTTTTTAGTAGCAAAAGGGCTAATTTTGAAGTCTAAGTACTAATCTGCTATAAAAAGCTCAATATTAACTAATATAACACAATTGTTTTATCGTAGAACAATTGTGTTATAAATAAATTCACAGTCTTATGTTATTAAATTTTACAACAATGCAAGCAGACACTCTTAAAAGTGTAAGTTTAGAAGAAAAATTATCAACATTAACTTCGGCTAACTCTAGTGAAATACTCTCTTCTTTAGGAGAAATGGCTCTCTCTCTAGCTATAAAAATAGTAGTAGCTATTATTATCTACTATATTGGTAACTGGCTAATTAAAAAGCTCCAAAAGTTAACTAATATAGTTATGGAGAAAAAAGATGTAGAGCTATCTTTAAGAAGCTTTTTGCTAAGTTTTATCTCTATCTCTCTTACAATACTTCTTGTAATAATAATTATAGGAGTACTTGGAATTAATACAGCCTCTTTCGCAGCTCTAATTGCCGCAGGTGGTTTAGCTGTTGGTATGGCTCTAAGTGGAACCCTTCAAAATTTTGCAGGTGGGGTTATGATTTTACTTTTCAAACCTTTTAAGGTGGGAGACTTTATAGAAGCACAAGGGTATATGGGCACTGTTAAAGAGATTAAAATTACTAATACTTTTATGACAACTCCAGATAATAAGATGATAATTGTACCTAATGGCCCCCTCTCTAATGGCATAGTTAACAACTTTTCTCAAACTGGTGTAAGAAGAGTAGAATGGAAGTTTTCACTCACTTATGGGCGTGATATTCAAGCTGCTAAGCAACTTATTTTAGATATGCTAAGCAAAGACAGCCGAGTTTTACAAGAGCCAGCTGCCCCTTTTGCTGCTTTAAGCGAAATGGCAGATAGTTCTGTTGTAATTGTTGCTAGAGCTTGGGTTAAAACTGAAGATTTCTGGAGCCTCTATTTTGAAATTTATGAGAACATATACATAAAATATCCAGAGAAAGGATTTGAATTCCCTTTACCTAAATTAGATGTAAATCTTAAGAAAAATTAAATAGACTGTTTTGTGATTGGATTTGCATAAATAGAGAGGAAAATATTTCTCATCTCTTCTTTATCTCCATAAAAATTAGAAATTTTATAATCACAATAGTCTTTGAAAGCATTAAACTCCTCTTTGTTGTACTCTTGTGAGTATTTTGAAGAGGAGTTTAAAATGTCATATGCAATCATATTCGTTTTCCATATACGGTACTTTGAATAGATACGAGAATCAATAATTTCTGCAAGCTTTTTATATTTTTCATTTTTCGCCATTTCTGAACAGAGAGATAATTCTGCTTTATCTATAGGGTCACAAAAGTGGATGTGAATATTTCCTTTATATTGCATTATACCAGTTAGAATACTATTTAAATCTTCTCCTGGAGCTTTTTTGTATTTAGTTCTTTGTGATATATATATCTCTCTTGCCTTCAAAAAGTCACATGGTTCATATTCATAAGAGATAGCAACTGGTGTAATGGATAGTTCTAAAAAATCTTTTTCAAAATTACCAGAACCACTCATACATAACATTTTTAGAAGACCTTGCTCGGTTAAATCTACTCCATTTTTGGTTCTTCCATTCCTTTGAGCTATCCATACAGAAGATCTATTACTAGAAATGGTTTTTCTAATATATTCAGATAGAAGCAGAGAGGAGTTATAAATTTCTCTGGGATTACTGCTCCGCACTACTTTAATCATTTTATTAGACCTTGCAACATCTTCCATAAATTGATCTGTTATTAGATTGTCTCCAACAGCCATTTCAGATGTTGTAAGGTTATTAATAAACAAGATAACCTGAATTATTGCTGAATCTAATAAAATGTCTCTATGGTTAGAAATAAGCAACTCTTTTCTGTTTTGAGATATCTTTTCTTGTCCAGAGTATGTTAGCTCTTTAGCTGTATCTGAAACTATCTTCTTGATTGCATAAAGCATAACCTGAGACTGAAACTCATCTACACTTTTAAGCGAAGAGATTAACTCTTTAAGTGTCTCTGGGCTTTTGTCTGGATAAAGAAATGCCGAAATGTTTTTAAGAATAGGATTTGAGGCAATTCTAGAGAGCGCTAGCGCCTCCTCCTCTCCTTTATAGGGCCTAATATCTTTAAACTTATCTTGAACCATTATAAATAATATTGTTAAAAAACAAAGTTAAAAAATATTAACAATCTATCCTTACAAATATTAACCTACTTACATAATGAAATTATATCACTCTTCTAGGTTAAGTTTGTTATAGATATTTTTACCTTCAGGAGTATAAGCATACTTAATTTGATTAGAATATGCCTCCTCTACTTTTGAACGAACCATTTTCATTGTAGAGTTTATCATTCTATTTTGCTCTGTAAATGGCTCTTGAGCTATAATAAAGGTAGATGGGAGCCATCTCTCTGGAAACAGACCTGCCAAATCTCCACCACTTTTATATCTTGAAAGTTCTGCTTGAATTGCACCTACCAACTCTTTTGATTTATATTTAGATTTATCTGCTACAATTATTGCTATAGTATAGGGAGATTGGTTATTGTAAAGCATTATTTGCTGAATTAAACTTGAATTGCCAGATATTGCCTCCTCTATTCCTTCTGGAGAAAACTTCTCTCCGTCACTTGAGATAAGTAAAGATTTATACCTCCCTTTTACATAGAGAAAGCCATCTTTATCTAAGTATCCAAGGTCGCCGGTATGTAGCCACCCATCTACTATTGTCTCTGAAGTAGCTTGCTCATTTTTCCAATATCCAGCCATCACATTTTCTCCTTTAATAATTATCTCTCCCGATACTCCTGGCTCCATCTCTCTCCCTTGAGAGTCTATAATTTTTAGCTCCATAGGAGAAACAAGTATACCAGAAGAACCTAATTTGTGTTTTTTAGGTGTGTTGGTAGAAATTACTGGCGTTGCCTCTGAAAGGCCATAGCCTTGAAACATTGGGATACCTAGTGCATAATAAAACTTCTGCATCTCTATATCTAGCAGAGCACCGCCACCAACAAAAAAACTTAGATGACCTCCCATCTCTCCCTTAACCTTTGAGAAAATTAATTTATTGGCCAACTTAACTATAGGATATAATATAAAGGAGAACCCACTTCCCCTGTTCCAGCCCTCTTTATTATAACTATAAGATACCTTTAGGGCCATATTAAATAGACTTTGAACACTCTTGCCTTTAGACTTAACACTATTTTCTATACTTTTCCTAAAACTTTTTGCAAGGGCTGGGACAGATAAAAGTATATTTGGCTTAATCTCTTTTATGTTAATAGGTATATTCTTAAGAGTATCTAGCCCTGTTTTTCCAACTTGCACAGTTGCAACAACAGAACCAGTAGCAATCATTATATAAAATCCAACAACATGTGCAAAACAATGGTCTAAAGGCAATATAATAAGCATTCTCCAATCTGGCGGTATAGATACGCAGGTGAGTGCCTGCTCTACGTTTGCAGTGTAATTCCTATGAGTTAAAATCACACCTTTAGGGTCTGCTGTAGTACCAGAAGTATATGTAATTGTTGCATAATCTTCGTTTGTAAGAGAGTCTGCTATTTTAGAAAAAGTGGCTCTATTCTCTTTTAAATATTCTCTCCCCTTCTCTATTAGCTCCTCTATAAATATTTCGTCGTTTTCATAGGAGTCCATTTTATCAAAGACAATTATCTGTTTAAGGAACTTTAGCTCACCCTTAATTTTTCTAATTTTAAGGAGTTGCCTAGAAGAGACTAAAATAGTATCTACCTGAGCATGGTTCAATCTAAAAAGAAGATCGCTACTCTCTTCAATCTTTATTGAAACAGGAACATTTATACCTCCTGCATAAAAAACTCCTAATTCACCTAAAATCCAATAATTTCTTCCTTCAGATATGATTGAAGCATGATTACCCTTCTTAAAGCCTATTGAACAAAGCCCTGCTCCAATTTGTTCTGCGATTACCTTGGAGGTAGAATAGGTTGTTGGTATAAACTCATTTTCTAACTTTTCAAGAAGCAAAGTTTTATTTGAATACTTAGCAACCGACTCTTCAAAGAGATTAATTATTGTCCTTTTTTTCATAATTTAAATATGCTTTTGTCTAGCAACAAATATATAATAAATGTTCAAAACCTGCTCTCCATATATAAAATTACTTTTCGAAAAAGATATTAATTGGTCTTTATCTTTAACTCCTAAGCTTTTAGATAAAGCTCAAAGAGAAGATAAACTTATATTTCTCCATATTGGCTATGTGAGTAATATAGCTATTAGAGAAGCTTCCTTGGCACTCTTCTCTAATAAAGAGGTACAAACCATTTTAAATGAAAATTTCATTGCTATTGTAGAAGATAAAAATGATAGGCCAGAATCTTTTTTACTTGCTTTAGACCTTCTTTTTCTGAATCAAGACTTTTCCTATGGGCCAATGAACATTTTTATTATGCCTAATAGAAAACCAATAATAGCTTTTTCAGACTGTGATACAGAGCATTTTATAGAGTTGGCAAATTCTCTACTGCTTGCTAAGAGCGAAAAAAGAGAAAAGTTAGAACATTTATCAGATACTTTATCTGAAAGAGCAATATATACTGGGGTTATATCTAATGTAGAGAGTGAATCTGAAATTACTCACAATATTTTAAAGAAATATCTAGATATTTGGTTTGAAAATATGTATATAAATGATTTTATATACAAACTTAAACCTTTTACACCAAACACCTCTAGTCTTTTAACTATTATTGAGTATTTGTATTATAATAACGACATTAAATACTTATCTACAATTGAAAACATATTAGATCACCTCCAATTCTCTGCACTATTCGACCCTATAGATGGTGGCTTTTTTGAACAAGCCACAGACTATTCTTGCAATCATGCACTTTACGAAAAAACATTAGAGGTAAACAGCCACTTTTTATTGCTGTACTCAATTGCTTATAAACTCTTTGGGAAAGAAAGTTATAGCAAAACAGCATATTTGACATACAACTACATAATTTATGAATTAAGCAACAAAAAGAGTGGACTAATAAACGCAACTACTATTACTGGAAAATTAGAAGATGTTGTTTACTACTTATGGTCTATAAATGAGTTATCTATCCTTTTTCCTGAAAGATATATAGAGATTGCTATTGCACTAGGTATGGATGTAACTTTAAATAAGAAAAAAAAGCAATTACCTATAAGAAGTGAAGAGACCTATACTGTAATATCTAAAGATGAACTTGAGATGTTAAAATCTAGAAGAAAAGAGCATAGGGGCTACTTTAAAGATATAAGAGCTATCTCTTCTTCAAATGCAATTGCTATCTCTTCCTTAGCAAGAGCTTCAATTTATCTGGAAGATAGTTCGCTCTATAAAAGAGCTATTGATATTTTTGAATTTATATTAACTAATAATATAGATAAAACAGATAATAGACTCTACCGCTATACATGTTTTAAAGAAAATTATTTAACTGGCTATCTTTCTGATTATGCCCACTTTATTGAAGCATCAATTGAACTCTATAAAGTAGAAGAACAGAAAGAATACTTAATAATGGCAGAAAAATATTGCGATTTTGTTATTGAGAAGTTTTATAAGCCTAGTAATGGAATGTTTAGTAAGTCTGAAAAAGAGATTAATAGAGCTATGGATACAGTTCCTTTCAAGAGAGAATCTAATATAGATATAATAAAACCCTCGGCAAACTCTATTATGGCAGGAAACCTACTCTCTCTGTATGAAATAACAGGAAATAAGAGATATTTAACAATTGCTGTTAAACAGATAAATAATATAGTCCCTAATTTGCTAAAATCTGGGCCTATGCTATCTAGTTGGGCTCATAAAGTTTTAAAGCTCATTTATCTAAACTCAGGTAGAGGTTCTAAATAATATTGAGCTATCTCCATAGCTTAAAAATCTAAATTCATTAGATAAGGCGTAATTATATATGTTTTTCCATTTTTCACCAGTAAATGCTGCAATAAGCAGTAATAGAGTGCTTTGAGGTTGGTGAAAATTGGTAATAAGTATGTCTATAAGTCTGAACTTATATCCAGGTACTATTATAATTTCTGTTTTTCTCTCTAAAATATCTACTCTATTTTTTTTCATCCAACTAATCAAATAGGTAAGAGACTCTTCTACAGATATTTCTCTAGTATCATTATATGGCTCCCATTGAGTTATATTACCAGGAGACCCATTATTTAAACATTGAATACCAAGCCAATAAAGACTTTCTAAAGTTCTTGCTGTTGTAGTCCCAACTGCAATTATAGGTCTTTTTTTCTTTAGTTGCTTCAATAATTTTTCAAGAAGATCTATAGTTAATGAGAAAGGTTCTGAGTGCATTTTATGATCTTTAATCTCTTCTGATTTTACAGGAACAAATGTACCAGCACCAACATGCAGAACAACTTCTTCTCTCTCTACACCCCTTTTATCTATATTTGAAAGAACTCTATCTGAAAAGTGTAGGCCTGCCGTTGGAGCAGCTACAGAACCTTTAATTTTAGCATATAGTGTTTGATATCTCTCTTTATCTTCATCTACAGAGTCTCTATTAAGGTAAGGAGGAATAGGAACTTTCCCACATAAATCTAAAATTTCTGAAAATGAATAATCTCCTTTCCAAGAAAAATTTACAATAAATTTACTATCTATCTTACCTTCTAGTGTAGCTCTTAAATCTATCTCTTTGAGATTTTTATGATTAGCTATGTCAAAAAAGATTTCATTTGATTTCCACTTATTTGCATTGCCTACAACTGCTACCCAGCTACAAGTTTTTTTTGAATTAAATGAGAGGTTATACTCTATAGGATTATGAGGTTCTAAACAGAATATCTCTATATGTGCACCAGTTTCTTTTTTAAATAGTAAGCGAGCAGGGAGTACTTTGGTATGGTTAAATATCATTAATGAGCCATTTGGTAAAAGCTTATCTAGGTTTGAAAATTTATTCTCTGTAATAATATTGTCCCTAAATATTAAAATCTTAGAAAGGTCTCTCTGCTCAAGTGGAAATTTTGCAATTCTATTTTCGGGTAGAAGATAGGTATACTCTTTAATCTTTATAATAGGCTCCACAATCAAATATTTTTGCAAAACTATATAAATATGCCAAAAGAATAAAATAATTAACCAATCAACTTAGTTTACATATGTAATTCACATATCTAAACTATATAGGTTACATATGTAATTAAATTGTACCTAATTTGTTTGATTTGTAACTCTACTCTAAGAAGTTAGTTTTAGTCTAATAGGCTATATCTATTAAAAGCTGTGAGACTTATAAGCCAGCTTATTATGGGCATTACTTAAACTCTTCTTTAGTTGTTTTTTGTAGAAGTTGGCTATAAACTGCCATAATCTATAGTAAATAGAGAGAAACTTAGAGTATCTGCTTAATAATCAATTTTATAATGTATTTATTTTGATTAAAGGTTAAGAAGGGAACTATTTTAATCTAATACTTTTCTATCCAATGATTGCCATTAGTTTAGTCCAATTTACTATCTATTGTGGTTACATTCGTAAACTCTGCATTGATTACAAGTGTAACCAAATAAATGATTACATTTGTAGAAATAAAGTTTACAAAAATGAAAGACCGTTTACAGCAATTTTTAGACCTAGAGCAGCTTACTCCAGCAAAGCTTGCAGATATATTAGAGGTTCAGAGATCTGGTTTGTCACATATACTCTCTGGAAGAAATAAGCCAGGTTTTGATTTTATTAATAAACTACTAACAAAGTTCCCCTCTTTAAACTCAGATTGGCTTATTACAGGAAAAGGGAAGGTCTATAAAGACTCTTTTGCCACTCATATTGAAAATAGCATTAATTCACAGCAAGAGAAAAATCAATCCAACACCCTTTTCTCTACTGAAAATGAGACCACTAAGCCTAATCTTAATGAAGAACATCCCTCTGAGAATTCATTATTTGAAAACGAACGTGCAGATACCAACAAAAACAAGACTCTTAAGAAGGTATTAATGTTCTACTCAGACAACACTTTTATAGAGTACTACCCTCAAGAAGATAAGTAATCTTATTATTGTTATATTTGCATGAAATATCGTGGAATAATGTTTAAAATTATAAGACCTATTCTTTTTGCCTTTTCTCCAGAGGTAGCTCACAACATAGTTGTAAAATTACTCAAGTTTATAGCTATTATCCCCTTTTCGGATTGGATAATTAAAATGTTTTATGGCTATAAAGCACCTAAGTTAGAGAAAGAGATTATGGGGCTAACTTTCCCAAACCCAGTGGGGCTTGCTGCAGGCTTAGACAAAAATGGTGAAGTATTTAACCAACTTGGTAATATGGGTTTTGGGTTTATAGAGATAGGTTCAATTACACCTGCAGAACAGAAGGGTAACCCAAAACCTAGATGCTTTAGATTAGTAGAAGATAAAGCAATTATCAATAGAATGGGAATCAATAATAAAGGGGTAAAATATGCTGTCTCAAAACTTAAAAATAGGAACCCGTCTCTTATTGTTGGAGCAAATATAATTAAAAGCACTTCTACTCCCAATGAAAAAGCACCTTTAGACTATGAAAAGAGCTTTGCACAACTATATGATTTTGTAGATTATTTTGTTATAAATGTCTCTTGCCCTAATGTTAAGGATATAACTAAACTACAAGACATTACTCAATTATCCCAAATAATAGACCGAGTATCTACTCTTAGAAGATATTACGATGAATATAGGCCAATTTTACTTAAAGTTTCTCCAGATCTTACTTATGAGCAACTAGATGAGATAATTGATCTTATGCTCATTTCTGGTATAGATGGAGTTGTAGCCACAAATACAACTACTAAAAGAGAAGATCTAAAAACAAGTTCAGAAAAAGTAGAATCAATAGGTGATGGTGGCTTAAGCGGCACCCCTTTATTCAGTAGAAGTAAAGAGATGGTTAAATATATCTCTTATAAGACCAAAGGAATGCTTCCTATTATTGCTGTAGGAGGCATTATGACTCCTAAACAAGCCAAGGAGATGTTAAACTCGGGCGCTTCTCTTGTACAAATATATACAGGCTTTATATATAATGGACCAGGCTTTGTTAAAAAAATTCTTAAATATTTAAATCACTCTTTAAAATCATGATTGAAGCATGTATATGCACAATAGGCGACGAAATACTAATTGGACAAATAGTAGACTCTAACTCTGCACAAATATCTAAAGAGTTAAATAGTATAGGTGTTAAAATTAATACTATTATATCTATTGGAGATGAATACAATCAAATAGTTTCTACCCTACAAGAGCTAGTACAAAAATTTCAAATAGTTATTGTTACTGGTGGTTTAGGTCCTACAAAAGACGATATTACAAAAAAAGCACTTGCAGAGCTTACTGGTGCTTCTGGTTATATTTTTAGCATAGAGCAATATAAATACATAGAAGAGATATTTACCAGAAGAAGAATTCCTGTTTCAGATTTAAACAGAGATCAAGCAATGGTTCCAGATAGTTGCAATGTTATTCCTAATAAAAAAGGGACGGCACCTGGAATGGTATTTAGCATAAAAAGCAACAAGAAATCTTTACTATTCTCTTTACCAGGTGTTCCTTATGAGATGGAAAACCTCCTACCCTCTGTAGAAGAAATTATTAGCAGCGAATTTAATTTAGAAAGCATATCTCATAAGACAATAGCAACATACGGAATACCTGAATCTACTCTAGCAGAATTTCTAAACGACTGGGAAGATAATTTGCCTAAGGATATTAAATTGGCATATCTACCTAACCCAGCTATAGGAATAAGATTAAGACTTTCTGTATATAATGGTAATAGTGAGGAGTCTAGGAAAAGAGTTAAGCTATATGCTCAAGAGCTTAAATCACTACTTACAGAGGAGCTCTATTATGGAGAAGATTTCGATACTCTTGAAAGTGTAGTTTCTAAGAAACTTAGAGAAAATGGATATCAAATATCTGTAGCTGAATCTTGTACTGGAGGAAGAATCTCTTCTCTTATTACATCTATCCCTGGATCTTCGCAAGTCTATAACGGTGGAATTGTCTCTTACAGCAACCACGTTAAAGTTTCTTCTCTAAATGTAAAGGAAGAGACTATAAAAAATCATGGAGCTGTAAGCAAACAGTGCGCTCAAGAGATGGCAGAAGGAGCTAAGAAAATCTTTAATAGCGACTTTGCAATAGCAACTACAGGTATAGCAGGCCCAACTGGGGGCACAGAAGAAAAACCGGTAGGAACAATTTGGATTGCTGTTGCCGGGCCTAGTAGAACATACTCAATGGAAGCTCGTTTCTTTGGCGATAGAGAGAGAAATATAATTAGATTTTCTTCTGAGGCACTTAATTTTACTAGAAAAATCATACAAAAAGAACTCAAAGCTAATACCTTGACCTCCAAATAATATAACAGATAGGTTATATCATGAAACATAATTATTACTTAACTTAATTCTCAAAACCATGAAAAGATTAACTCATTTAATATTAATAACTTGTATTATGCTAAGTAGCTGTACCAATCAATCTAGTAAGAGTGATAAAATTATTGCAGAATGTGATGAAATGTTTACCCAATTATACCCCGAAAATGAACCTGGAGCAGCAGTTCTAATTATGAAAAAAGACTCCATAATTTTTGAGAAAGGGTATGGAATTTCCAATATGGAAAAAATGACACCTATAGATGGAAATACCTTTTTTTGTATTGCATCTGTATCTAAACAATTTTCTGCAGTTGCACTTATGATGCTGGCAGAGGAGGGTAAACTCTCATTAGACGATACTGTAGAAAAGTGGTTCCCCGAATTTGAGTCTCCACTAATGTCAAAGATCACATTAAAGCACCTTCTTTCTCACACATCTGGAATTCCAGACTCTCGTGATAGATCAGATAGAAACTTTGTGCTAACATCTACAGATGTTGAATCTTATTCCTATATCTCTACATTAGAAAAACTAAACTTTGAACCTGGAACAGATTATGAATATATGAATCCAACTTTCCAGCTCATGTATACAATTATTGAAAGAGCATCTGGAATACAATTCGATCAATTTATGAGAGAGAAAATTTTCACTCCAGCTGGAATGGAAGAGGCAACATATTTTGAAGCAGATAAATTTATCCCTCGCATGGCTCATGGTTACCTATTTAATAAGGAGACTAATATGTATGACGAGTTTGACTACGGCGAGGAGTCTTTTTTTGCTTCTAAAGCAGATGGCGGTCTTTACACCTCTGTTAGAGAATTTTCTAAATGGGAAAAGGCTATAAGAGAAAATATATTTATTTCTCAGAAGTCTAAAGATGAGGCCCACTCACCTCAAATAGAGATAAAAGAGACTCCATATAACTATTATGGATATGGCTGGTATATTGAGCAAAAACCAGATTATCCTAAAAAAGTATATCACACTGGAGATAATGGTGGATTCCAAATTTTTGCTGGTAGATATCCAGAGCAAGAGATATTATATCTTGTATTCTCAAATAGAAATGATAGAGATAGAGAGAAGACAGCATTTGAGATGGAAAAAATTTTTAAAAAAGCAGGTTGGCTTTAATAAGAAAAAAGGGAGGTTATAACAATCTCCCTTTTTTATTTATATCAATCTAAATTAAAGTAGTCTTAAGAAGTTACCTCCTAAAATTAACTTTATATCTTCATTGGAGTACCCTCTTTCTAAAAGCTCCTTAGTAAGTAAAGGCAACTTATCTACACCCTCTAATCCTTCTGGGGTTACCTCTATTCCATCATAGTCTGAACCAATGCCAACATGCTTTACCCCTACTAGCTTAACAACATGGTCTATATGATCTACCACCTCTGTATAAGATGGGCGTGGTAAAGCATTCATTGCTTTTTCTGCTTCTCTAAACTCTTGCCTGTATTTTGTAGGGTTACTATTAAACTTCTCTTCTGCTTGATCATAAGCATCACATAAAGGCCAAAAGTCTACCCCATAGTCACTATTAAGGAAAGGGGGGTAAAAGTTAATCTGAATAATTCCATCTTTAGCAGCTAAATCTTTTATCATTTGATCTGTAAGATTTCTAGGATGATCTGCTATTGCTCTGCAACATGAATGAGTTGCAACAACAGGTTTTGTAGAGTATTTTAGAACGTCATAGAAAGAGTCGTCAGAAATATGAGATACATCTATGAGCATACCAAGACGGTTCATCTCTTTAACAACTTCAATACCAAAAGGGCTAAGACCATTCCATCTCTTCTCTTTTGGAGCACAAGAGTCACAAATTTCATTATTTGCTGCATGAGAAAGTGTCATATATCTAATACCCATATCATAAAAAAGTCTCAATAAACTAAGGTCTTTCTGAATAGGAGAACCATTTTCCATACCCATAAAAATAGAGCCAATTCCATTCTTTTTGTTTTCTATAGCCTCCTGGGCAGATAATGCAAAAGCAACTTTATCACTATTGGCTTCAACAGCATCATAAGTTCTAGCTATTAACTGTAGTGCTCTTCTTGTAGCTGCATCTGGTTCTAAACTACCCGAGGTGTAGATTGCAAAAAACACAGCATCTAGCCCACCCTCTTTCATTCTAATAAAATCAAAATGTCCTTTGCGTAGTCTCTTACTTAAGTCTGAACCTTTAATTAAAGCTAAGGGAGTGTCGCAATGAGAGTCTAGTACAAAGGCCTCTTTATGTAATTTTTTATAACTCATATTTTAATAATTTTTTATAAAGATAGTAAATTTGGGTATGATTTCTATAATTGTGCACCAACGTTTTAATTTTATTTCTAAAATGAATTGTATATTTTTGTAAAAAGTGTAATTTTTTATTAAAATAATTATTTATGAATAATTCTATTTACAACTTCCTGGCTCCTCAAAATGAGCCGGTTAAAGAGTATCTAAAAGGGAGCCCAGAGAGAGTGGCTTTAGATGCCGAGCTTAAAAAGCAGTCTGCCCAAAAGGTAGAAATTCCCCTTATAATTGGAGGTAAAGAAGTATTTACTGGAGATACAGGTAATGTTGTGATGCCTCATAATCACAAACATGTTCTTGCAACCTACCACAAAGCAGGTGAAAAAGAGATTAAAGATGCAATAGCAGCATCACTAGCTGCCCATGAAGAGTGGGCAAATCTAAATTGGATTACAAGAGCAACAATAATGTTCAAAGCAGCAGATCTTATTACCACAAAATATAGAGCCACTCTTAGCGCAGCTACAATGCTAGGGCAGAGTAAAAACATATATCAATCAGAAATTGATGCTATATGTGAAACTGCCGATTTTATCAGATTTAATGTTGCTTTTGCTACTGATATCTACAACACACAACCTTCATCTTGTCCAGGACAATTAAATAGAATGGAATACAGACCATTAGAAGGATTTGTATTTGCTCTTAGCCCATTTAACTTTACCTCAATTGCAGCTAATTTAAGTCTAGCACCAGTTATGATGGGTAATACAACTGTTTGGAAACCTGCTACAACAGCAATCCTCTCTAATTACTATCTAATGAAGATATTTATTGAGGCTGGTGTTCCTGCTGGAGTAATTAACTTCCTACCAGGAAAAGGCTCATTAATAGGGAAACATGTACTTGCCTCTAAAGATTTAGCTGGTATTCATTTTACAGGCTCAAATGCTACTTTTAATACTCTCTGGAAAAATGTTGCAGAGAATTTAACTAATTATAAATCATATCCTAGATTAGTTGGAGAGACTGGTGGAAAAGACTTTATTTTTGTGCATCCTTCTTCTAATACAAAAGAGGTTGCAACAGCTGCATTCTGTGGCGCTTACGAATTCCAAGGTCAAAAATGCTCTGCTGCTTCTAGAATCTATATCCCAGAATCGTTATGGGCTAGCTTTAAAGAAGAGATTCTTGCAATAAAAGAGACAGCTAAAATGGGAGATGTTACAGATCATAGCAATTTTGTTAACGCTGTTATAGATAAAGCCTCTTTTGATAATATCAAATCTTATATAGATTACGCCAAAGAGTCTAAAGATGCTACTATTCTTTTTGGAGGAAATATAGATGAGAGCAAAGGATACTTTGTAGAGCCTACTCTTATTGTTACTACAGATCCTAAATTTAAAAGTATTCAAGAAGAGATCTTTGGCCCTGTTCTTACCGCATATGTATATCCAGACAACAAGCTGGAAGAGACCATAGAGTTGTGTGACACTACCTCTCCTTACGGGCTTACAGGAGCTGTGTTTGGCAAAGATAGAGTTGCAGTAGAAGCTATATGTGAAAAACTACGTTATGCAGCTGGTAATTTCTATATTAACGACAAACCTACTGGAGCAGTTGTTGGAAAACAACCATTTGGAGGCTCACGTGCTTCTGGAACAAACGACAAAGCGGGTGGAGTATTTAACCTAATTCGTTGGGTTAGTCCTAGAACAGTGAAGGAGACTTTTATTCCTCCTACAGATATTTTCTATAGCTATATGAAAGAGTAGAAATATTTATAATCTATAATAAAAATGACTAGTAGAGATTCTACTAGTCATTTTTATTTACACTACTTAAAGCTTTAACTACTAAAACTTAAATTGATCTTGTTTTGGAAATACTCCAAACAACCCCCCAGTATGAATAAAGAGAATATTCTTTGACTTATTAAAGTTCCCAGCTTTAATCTCGTTATAAAGGCCATACATACCCTTAACAGTATAGACAGGGTCTAAAACCACAGCTTCATTAGAGGCTACATATTTAATGAAATCTAACTCCTCTTCTCTACTAATTGCATATCCTATCCCAACATATTTATCATTTATTTCAATATCATCTACACTTAGCTCAACCTCTTTATCTAGAAACTGCAAAGCCTCTTTATTAATGTTATGAATATGATTTTTAAAGTAATTGGAATCATCACAAACTGCAAACCCCACCACTCTTTTCTGTAAGTTATAATATTTATTAGCCAGATACAACCCAGAGTAAGTGCCTCCAGAGCCAGTAGCAAGAACAACAGTGTCAAACATAATTCCAAGCTCTTTTTCTTGATTAACAATCTCTTCCATAGCCTCAAAATAACCCATTGAACCAATTCCAAATGAAGCCCCCTCTGGAATTACAAAACATTTCTCTCCTTTAGCACTCTTTTCTTTGGCAATATTTGCCATTATCTCATTTCTAGATGTTTTATACTCCTCTGGGGTACAATGTCTAACCTCTGCACCAAAGAGCTTATCTAATAAAAAGTTCCCCTCAATTTTGGGCTCTTCATTTACTCTTAAAAGTAGTACAGACTTGAGCCCAAGCATTGTTGCAGCGGCAGCTGTAGCTCTACAGTGGTTAGACTGTATTCCTCCAGTAGTTATAACAGATGTATAGCCTCTATCCATTAGTAGTTTAAAAGCATACTCTAGCTTTCTAATCTTATTTCCAGAAATCTCTGCACCAGTAAGATCGTCTCTTTTTAAATAAATATTTACTCCTAGCTCTTTAGATAAAAATCTAGCTTTTTTAATTGGGGTAGGCAAGTTTGCCAAGTTTACTTTTGTTGCTTTCATTAAGATATTTATTACAGAAGTTTAATTATACAAACTTAATTAACTATTTTTGCAATCTTAAAAGATATTTTAAACAATTATGATTAAATCTAAATCAATAATTCTCTCAATACTCTTTTCTCTTTTTTTTATACCATCTTCGTATGGCCAAAGAGTAAATATAGATAATTTCAAACCATTAGCAGACTCACTACAGCAATACTTTCAATCGAAGGCATATGTTGGTGGAAAAATTAGAGTAGACTCAATATTTGCCTACAGTAAAGATATAGTGATCTATCTAAACAACTCACTAGCAGAATATCCTTTTAGAGATAGTGATTTGAACTACATTTATAAAGTAGTAAATCAAACCATTCCAAATAAGTATATAAACCATAAAGTAAGAGTAGTTACAAATGGATCTGCTATAGAAGAGCTAGTCCCCCCTATTTATAGCTCTAATTGGGCACCTACCTCTTTAAAGTCAAAAAACAGTAGACGTAACAACAAAATAGAATCTACTAATATTGTAAAGAATAACTCTAAACCATACACCATAGATAAAGGGCTCAACAATAGGCATCTTGCTATTTGGCAGAGTCATGGCTATTATTATGAGCAGAAACTACTTCGCTGGGAATGGCAACGAGCTCGTATATTTCAAACAGTAGAAGATCTATACACCCAATCTTATGTACTTCCTTTTTTGGTTCCTATGTTAGAAAATGCTGGAGCCACCGTCTTTCTACCTAGAGAGAGAGATTTTCAAAAGAAAGAGGTAATATGTGATAACGATAGTTTTAATGGAGGTTATGCCGAGTTTCAAGGAGACAAAAAGTGGAAAAAATCAGATAAAGAAGGGTTTGCAAACCCCAAAGAGTTCTATCTTTCAGGGGAAAATCCATTTAAAATGGGAAGCGCCAGAGTTGTAGAAAGTATAAAAAGAGGGGAAGAGAGTAGAGCAACCTGGAGCCCTAATATAAAAGAAGCTGGCAATTACGCCGTCTATATCTCTTACCACTCATTTCCCAACAGCACAGAAAATGCACAATATAGAGTAATTCACTCTGGGGGAGAGAGTACCTTTACTGTAAATCAGAACATGGGAGGAGGAACCTGGATCTATCTTGGTACATTTCACTTTTCTGCAGACAACAATAGAAAATACCGAGTTGAGCTCAGTAATTTAACAGGTAGAAAAAATGAAATAGTCTCTGCAGATGGAGTAAAGTTTGGAGGAGGAATGGGTAATATTGCCAGAGAACCATCTCAAGAGGGGTCTGAATTAAATAGAAAAAGTTCTTCTACACAACCTACTCAAAAAATTACTATTCCATTTAAAACTACACCTATTATAAGTAACTACCCTAGATTTACAGAAGGGGCTAGATATTGGCTCCAATGGGCTGGTTTTAACGATACTATATACACGCCAAACAGCAATGCAAATGACTATAACGACGATTATATGTCTAGAGGAAAGTGGGTAAATGCATTAATTGGTGGCTCCTCTAAAAACCCAACAAAAAATGGTTACAATATACCTATAGACCTTGCATTTGCCTTTCACTCCGATGCCGGCACAACTCTTAACGACTCTATTATAGGTACTTTAGGAATCTATACACGCTATTCCAACAATTCAGATATATTTCCTAGTGGCTCACTCCGTTTTCACAATAGATATCTTACAGATATTATTCAAACAGAGATAGTAAATGATATTAAATCTCTGTATGAACCTATTTGGCAAAGAAGAGGAATCTGGGATAAATCATATTCAGAAGCAAGAACACCAGAAGTTCCAACTATGCTTCTTGAGCTTCTCTCTCACCAGAACTTTGCAGATATGAGATATGGGCTAGACCCTCAATTTAAATTTGACGTAAGCCGAGCCATATATAAAGGGATGCTTAAGTTTTTAAGCCAACAATCTGGATTGCCATACATAGTACAACCCCTACCCGTTAAATCTTTCTCAAGCTCATTAGAGAACAACAGAGTTGCCCTTGAGTGGAAAGAGAACATAGATAGTTTAGAACCAACAGCCAGAGCAAATAACTATGTAGTATATACTAGAATAAATGGCGAGGGATTTGACAATGGAGTTATTACAGAGACCCCCAATTATGAAGTAGAGATTGAGCCTGGAATAATATATAGCTTTAAAGTTACAGCTATTAACCAAGGTGGAGAAAGCTTTCCTTCAGAAATACTCTCTCTCTATAAAGCTCCTAATGAGAAAGGCCGAGTTTTAATAATAAATGGCTTCGATAGAGTATCTGCTCCCGCCTCCTTTGCCTCGGCAGACACCTCATACGCTGGATTCTTTGACTATGTAGATAATGGAGTCCCCTACCTCTACGATATCTCATACATAGGCAGCCAATATGAGTTTAGACGTGAAATCCCCTGGATGGACGACGACTCTCCAGGGTTTGGTTCTTCTTACGCAAACTATGAGACAAAAGTTATAGCAGGTAACACATTTGACTACCCCTATATTCATGGGAAAGCATTTGCTAAAGAGGGCTACTCTTTTTTCTCTAAAAGCAGAGATGCACTAGAGATAGACTCTACTCACAATTATAACTTTGATATTTTAGACCTTATTCTAGGGAAACAAATTCAAACTAAGATAGGAAGAGGAGCATCTGGAATAAAATTCAACACCTTTCCTAAAGTATTAAGAGATTATATAACTGGCTACTCTAAGAATGGGGGTAACATTTTAATCTCTGGAGCCAATGTTGCTACAGATCTTTGGGATAGCTATACAAAAGATACCCTAGTACAAAAATTTGCTAAAGAGATACTTAAATATGAGTGGAGAACTAATCAAGCAAGTATTACAGGAGAGGTAAAAGCAGCTCAAAGTCCATTCAATTTTTCTGGGAGTTACAATTTTCACACTAAACCAAACGAACAAGTTTATTCGGCAGAATCTCCCGATGCTCTTGAACCTTATGGCAAAAATGCTTGGACCATAATGAGATATGCAGATAATAACATCTCTGCAGCAGTAGCACATAAATCTAACTATAATACCGTAGTATTAGGGTTTCCAATAGAGACAATTAAGCAAGAGACTAAAATAGATCAACTAATAAAATTAATAATAAGCTTTTTTACAAATAAATAGATAATGAACAGAGAGAGAGAGTTAGAACTAATTGAACTTTTAACAAACGAAGTAAAACCTGCACTTGGATGTACCGAACCAATAGCAGTAGCTTTAGCAGTAGCTAAGGCAGCCGAGGTAATAAAATCTAAGGGTGAGGAAGTTTATAAAATAGAAGTCTTAGTTAGTGCAAACATTTTAAAGAATGGAATGGGAGTTGGTGTTCCTGGCACTGGTATGGTTGGATTACATATTGCAGCTGCTTTAGGAGTTAGTTGTGGGAAATCTGAATATAAGTTAGAAGTTTTAAAAGATCTCACCAATGAATCTATCTCTCTAGCTAAACAGATGGTTAAAGATAATAAAGTAGCTGTAAATTTAGCATCTTCTCTTAAAAAACTATATGTTTCTGCAACCTGCTCCTCTAAAAACACTACCGCTACTGCAATAATTGAAGATAATCACGATAACATAACTTCTGTAAGCGAAAATGGTAATATTATCTTCCAAAATGGTGGAGACAGTAAAGAGAGTAATAGTAATAATTCAAAAGGAATTTTAGATTACAAATTGGATATGAATACTATCCATGAATTTGCTACATCTGTTCCTATGTCAGATATTGAGTTTATTCTAGATTCTGTTACATTAAATAAGGCTCTAGCACTAGAGGGCCTCAAGAATGATTATGGGCTAAAAGTTGGAAAGACAATTAAAAATAGTAATAATTCTGAGACATTTGGAGAGGGATTCCTCACCTACTCTATGGCTCTCACGGCAGCAGCTTCCGATGCTAGAATGGCAGGCAGTACTCTTCCGGCAATGAGTAATTCTGGTAGCGGGAACCAGGGTATTACAGTTACTATTCCAGTTATTGCATTTGCAGAAAAAATGGGAGCAAACCAAGAGAGCTTAGCCAGAGCACTTGTTCTTAGCCATCTAATTGCAATCCATATTAAGGGTTATTTAGGCAAGCTATCTGCATTATGTGGTTGCGTTATAGCCTCTACAGGAGCAGCTTGTGGCATTGTGTATCTTAAAGGAGGTAGCATAAAGCAAATGGGTTATGCAATAAAAAACATGATTGGAAACATAACTGGAATGGTCTGTGACGGAGCTAAAGTTGGGTGTGCTCTAAAAGTTGCTTCGGGTGTATCATCTGCAGTACAGTCTGCAATGCTTGCTATGGAAAATATCTGCATTTCTGAATATGATGGCATTATTGATAAGGATATAGAAAAGACCATCCAAAACTTAGGTAAAATTGGCTCTGTAGGAATGCAGAATACAGATGATATGATTTTAGATATAATGGTTTCTAAATAGAGCTCTGCCTATTTGTCATATTTAATGACAGTATCTCCCTTTGGTACACCTTTTGAGTTTCTTTGGACTAAAATATAAAAATAAGATAACTATGCAAAAAGGAACCATTGGCGTAACTACAGAGAATATTTTTCCTATCATTAAAAAATTTCTCTATTCAGACCACGAAATTTTTCTTCGCGAACTTGTTTCAAACGCAGTAGATGCTACTCAAAAAATTAAAGCCTTAGCTAACTCTGGAGAGATTAAAAAGGAGCTTAAAGATTTAAAAGTTACAGTAACCTCAGACCCCAATAAAGGCATTCTCACAATTAGTGATAATGGCATAGGTATGACAGAAGAAGAGGTTCAAAAGTATATAAATCAAATTGCTTTTTCTAGTGCTGGTGAGTTTTTAGATAAATACAAAGACCAACTAAGCAGCATTATAGGCCATTTTGGACTCGGCTTTTACTCCTCTTTTATGGTATCTAAAAAAGTAGAGATTCAAACTCTATCTTGGAAAGAGGGTGCCACTCCTGTAAAATGGAGTTGCGAAGGAGACCCTGAATATAAAATCACAAAAGGAGATAGAAAAAAAATTGGAACAGATGTTATTCTTTATCTAGACGATGAATCTAAAGAGTATGCACAAGAGTCTAAGATAAATTACCTTTTAAATAAATACTGTAAGTTTTTACCAGTAGAGATTGTTTTTGGTAAAAAGAAGGAGTGGAAAGATGGTAAAGAGGTAGAGACTAAAGAAGACAATATAATAAATGATCCTAATCCGCTCTGGACAAAAAAACCTGCCGATCTTAAAGAAGAGGAGTATATGGAGTTTTACAG
>Ga0172377_10001603_pt1 | contig 22950 bp, 27 predicted proteins | sample Pumphouse3metaG_FD_119749 | JGI IMG/M metagenome (GOLD analysis project Ga0172377, IMG submission 119749) | Leachate microbial communities from a municipal landfill in Southern Ontario, Canada - Pumphouse #3 metaG | ecosystem: Engineered > Solid waste > Landfill > Unclassified | place: Canada... | reverse complement strand
TATTGTGAATGTATGAGCTTGTGGAGCATAATTATTATTTATAGTGAACTGCTTATTGTCTGGATTGTAAGACAAGACACAATCACTAAAATTACAATGAGCTGTATTATCAGCATAATCTTGTATCAGAGCATCAATACCAAGACGTCCCCAGTGTTCATCATCAGCCGTACCTAAATTTAAATCTTCTTTAGGAATTACAGCGCCATAAAGCTGCCTATAAGAATCTGCAAAATCATCATTACATTTTTGAATAGCAACTCCAGATGATAAAGACATAGCATTGAGTGGATAATTTACATTAAGGTATCTAAGGGCTACAGGGTCATTAGCAGATATACTTATCTTATGGTCATCATCCCATGTGTCTAATTCTTGTATACCATCCATAGTACCACCATCATCCACCCAAGACTGTAAATCTCCTGTGTATCCAGAACGTGTTTGTTTGTCTATACCTGCATATTGCAGATAAGATGCATAAGCCTGATTCAGAATAGCATTGTCATCATAACCATTACCACCCTGAGAGCTTACACACTGTTGATACAGAGACGTAGCATTAACAAGGTCTGTAGGCATGATACTATCAAAACGTCCTGTATTAGCATCACGCATCTTAGCAAGTTCAATCAAAGAATCTGGTGTACCAGCAGACCCATTCTGTACAGCAGTCACATCACCACTATTAACTTCCTGCAATATACGTCTACCAATGTTGTCCTTAACACCTGCAATACCTGCATAACCCCAAAGCTTTAAGTAATTATCATACTTATCAGTATCAGACATATCACTGTCATGTATAGCCTGTCTTTTGTTTTCAATGGCCTGAAAGTAATCCTGAAATGATGCGGTCTTTCCATCTGTCAAAGATACTTTGCCAATTGGATTACGTCCGTCTGTTTCATTACATCCATTCATATATGCTTCCAGATTAGCAGCACAAGCATCACTAAAGGCAGCTTGACGCACAGCAGCCATATGAGACTTAGCAGCAGCTTTACTAGCCCTAGTTCTGCCAGCAGCGGCAGCACGTTGCATTTGGCCTATCTGTCCTAAGCTGCCCTCAAGCTGTTCTGCTTCTTCCATCTTGCTTCTATCCCCTGAATTAGACATATGAATTATTTCCTGAGCAGCACCAAACTTGTCTCTATCATTCTTATGCTTCTTTATGAAATTAAGTTTAGCCTGATTGATGTGTGCCTTATTATAGGCCAGACACATTTGTTCATTATCCATATTATCACAAAGGTCTGTCATGGTTAAAGACGTACCATCAAGACGTGTCTGTACATTAACCTTATCCATTACCTGTGCCTTATATTGCTGATAGTTCTTAAAAGACCCAGTAGCTAATAGGTTTTTATTCAGTTTGTCTATCAAAGTATAGCGCTGGTCTGGAGACAATCCCATAAGACGAGAGCCATTCATTACCTGCTGTATCTGTGCTGCTGTATTGTCTAATCCCAAGGAAGGAGCATTATAGGCAATCTGAGACAACTTAGATTCTATGTTCCGATAAGATTCTGTAACTCTGTTCTGGACATCTCGTTGAGCAGCTGTGTCTATCAGAGCTTCTTTGTTCTTCTGATTATCACCATCAAAGCCAGCAGTAAAGGCAGCCTTATTCATTGTAGTGTGCAGAGTATCCATACTGTCTAATTTAGCCTTAGCGAACTCATCGTACCTTTTGACTTCTTCGTCTGGTGTAAGCGGATTATCACCATAAGCTTCATTGTATTCTGACTGCAACTGAGCAGCTGCATGAGACCCCCTTAGGTTATCAGCATATGCAATGAAATACGGATTATCACAACTCTTAGCGTATCCATAGGTCTGTGCAAGGTCTATGCTGTTTAGTGTCTGGATATCCTTTTCAGTAGCACCATTAATCATATTAGTTGCTGCCTGTAGACCTGCTTCATCTTTTCTCTTTTCATCATCATTCAGAAAAGCAAGCCATGCAGAGTTTGCATTACTAAGGGCCTGTGAAGTATATTGGTACGTAGAGGTATTAGTAGGGTTACCTTTAGCCCCAGACACACCATTCAGCTGTTCCTGATAGGTGTTATTCTCCTGTGGCATGAACTGCATTTCAGTTCCTACAGCAGAAGAGATTTTGTTTGCCATTTATTACTTCCCCCTTTATATGAACCATACGTCTCATTCAATTCATTGGTGAGATTATCACCACTATAGTATGAATAAGACGGATTGGAATTAAAGATACTATTAGAGCTGAACAGGCTAAAAGAGCTACTAGCCCCACTAGCATTAGTATCATATTTAACACTAGCAGCATCAAGGTCAACACCTCTTACTGTGTCTCCTGAATCACTTACACCATAGTCCTCTTTGCGTACTTCATTACCTATATCAACTCCACGTACAGGCATACCATTATCAGTACCCTGTGCAGTATTACCTGTCTGGACAGTACCTATATTTGCTTTACTCCTTCTAGAACCAATGTTCTGCAAGGTGTTATAGGTATTAAGGTAATTTGTAGCTGTGTTTAGAATCGTTGAGAAGTATGAAGGTGTTTCTACACTACCTATGCTATTAATAGCATTTTTAGTAGACGTGAGTACAGATTCCTTATTAAGGTCTATTTCGTCTGATTTAGTATTATAGTTCCCTATGATACTAGAGGCCATTCTGCTTTCATCACCCTTAACACTTCTATTTATTAAGTTAGATGTACGTCCACCTGCCATCTGGTCTTCATTAACGGCAGCAGACACAGTGGCTTCCTGTTCATGTGCTTGCATACGATTCTTAGTCAATGAATCTATAGCAGATGCAAATGCATCCTGTCTCTGCTGTTCATAGTTCTGAAAGCTATAATTCATCTGCTGCATATATCCACGTGCTGTCTTATTGTTTGCTGTGATTTGTGCTTGTAACTGCTTATGCTGTGTCTGATTCTGAGACAGAGCATTTAAAGCAGCAAGAGCAATCGTGAAATAACTCATAGTGTATTACACCCCCTTTGCTCTATTTAAGTAATTGCTAAGCCATGTCATACCTGTAATGGCCATAGGTACTGGCATATCCGAATACAAATATATAGTGGCGTCTGTGTTCTGTGCATGTACGGGCACATTGAATTTACCTGTAACATCTCGTACATCCCCCAAGATAGTATCATAGTCCCCTAAAGTACTACCAGTCATCTTATAGACATACTCCTGTCCACCTTTAAGAGCTACATGAACTTCAAAGTACCCTGAATGACTATAGTGCATTTCAAGATATCTTATCTGAGTTCTGCCTGTTGTCTGTGCAGTGACAGACCCATTATTATTACTCTTAAGATAGAAAGGGGTGAATACAGCCTTAAAGGCATATTGAGTACCCACAACAATATACTTGTTGCTATAGTCTCCATACAGAGTTATCTTGCCATCTGTTACTATCTGATTAAGATAGAATTTACCCACACTGTCTACTACCCCTACATTCTTAAATGGCGTATCATCCTTAAAGCCATATGCAGACCGGATATCAAATGTTGTCTGTTGAGACACATCATCAAAGACACCAGTATTTAACTGCTTCTTCTGGTCAAGATAGACACGATACTTTTCAGATGTAAGGTCTATAATATTAACAGAGAAGTCAAAGTATTCCAGAGACATATTATTTCCACGTCTTATTAATACATATAATATGCTTCCCATAAAAGTAGCACCAAACAATTCACAGTCTGTAAAAGTCCATTTAGACCAAGACGACTGTACACGGCTCTGTTCCATGAAAAGATACTTATAGATGAATAAGGTGTCTGTAGCTCCATTAGTGAGCACAAATAATACATTCTTTGCAGTAGATGGAATGATTTCATAGACACCAGCATTAATGTAGTTTGGTACATGAGCTGTTACATCTTGGGCATCCTTTGCATCAGATATCTGCTGAACAGTATAGTATTCTTGCAGAGACACATAGTTACCATGTTCAGATGGAAAGTACATGTTCTTACCAGCTACTTTAGGCTGACATAAAGGGCTGCTATTGAATTCGGTAATCTCTGCAAATGATGCAGACTTAGGTGTCAAGACAGAATCTACACGCAATATAAACTGTGTATCATTACTAAAGGCGTATAAATCCTCTGAGTACGTTACTACATAATTGATTATATTAGACTTTGTAGAGGATACTGAGATATCAATACCATCTGTGTCTAACAGGTCATTAGCAGTAGTCATCCACCAATTCCAGTATTTACCTGATTCTGTCATGATAACATTTTCTTTAGACGTGACTCCAAGTCTATTTCTAAAGAAGAAAATAGAAGACAGAGTGTTGTCAACAAAAGAAGGGTATGGATTGCTATCATCATCACCAACGTCCCTTTTGTCCCAATCAAGACACTTAAATGTAAAAGTATCATCTGCATTATGAACAATAGCATGTGGCATTGTAGATGCATTAAAGCTAATATTTACATTAGGACATGGACATTCTTCCCATACTGCGTCTGTCTCATTGTACTTAATATAGTATGAACCGGAGTCATCTCCATTTGGGTCTCCCTTTACCTTTACACAGTAGTTGCTGGGTGCTGTTGCTGGTAACAAGTTAAAGCGCTGTATAGACTTTTTAAAGTGTATAAGTGCCTGATTGTTAAAGCCATCAGCGGTCTGAACTAATCCGTCTGACTTAATACGAATCCAGTTATTTGTATGGTCTGTTGAGACACCATTAGTATTAAGCTGTGAATTAATCTGGTCTGCAATATATGTCGTATCAATCTTTTGGGTATCAGAGGGTGTACTGCCATCTGGTGTAGTAAATGCTGCCTTTTGGACACCATCAATCCAGACACGATATGTACGGCCATACTGACCCTGTTTGACATACAGCATGCTCCCTTGTGATGCAAAGTAGTCTGGAGACTTTTCAGAACTCATAGCTACCTTAACGGTATTATTGACCACAAAGGTATAGTCTGCAATCGTTAATACCCTAAGGGTATTTCTGGGTTCTGTAGTCTGCAAATAAGCAGCTGCATCACTATTGATATTAACGGTCTTTTTATTACCTTTAACATCATAAATCTGTATAGTATTATTAGCAAAGACCACCATGTACTGAGATGCATTGTCCTTATTAATCCAGTGTATAAGGGGCTTACCACCTGCAGTGATACCTAAGTTATTTAAGGTAGACACATGGACAGATGGTACCCTTTTCTGTAATCCATCTGTTTCTGTACTAAAGCCATTCACCTGTTCTTCAAGCTGTTCTGGGAATCTAAGGATAGGTGGCTGCTGTGAGACACCCTGTACAAAGTTTTTTATTGTCTGAGATAAGAGTGTCATGTTATCTCCTTTCCAGCATACTCTGCATTCCTGTAATCTGGAATACATTGCTACCTGTGTCTATGCAGTACTGTGTTACTTCTGCTAATGCTTCTGCTTCTTCTGTAAGAATTTCATTAGACAAGTCACCATCACCATAGAACCTAGCCTGAAAGCGTGATGCAGCCTTAGTGGTTATATAAGATTTAAAGCAGTCTATAAGGTCTTCAAAATCAACTGCTTCTATAATTTTCAAAGTAATATTTTTCGTAAATGTAAATGTTTCATCTGTTAAGTTGTAGAGATAATCTCCACGCTTCACATATGTATTTCCGTCTGTACTTTCAAATTTAATCCATGTAGGATTATATCTAATCTTGTTACTATTTGCGTCTGGAGACACAGCCATTTCTGAGTGTGTATTAAATGTCCACCCTTTACCCTGCACCTCTCTGGACACATTGTCTAGCATTGTAATTGCATTGTCTACATCAATAGACTGTGAACCTGTTAAGGTATTAATAGGGGCTTCTCCAATAGACGCAAGTATGATGTTGATTGCATCTAACTTAGTAGATATGTATAACACATTATCACTCCCTTTAAGAAATTAAAGAAAATCAAGGGGGGATTTTATGCCCCCCCTATCATCACAATAAAGAATCCTATGCAGGGTTACTAATAGTACCCATGAACGTAGATTCTGGACGCAAGCCACCAATACCAATAGCCATCTTAGCGATAAGCTGGTCTGCCTGATATTCTGGACGACGTGCCTGTTCAAATGACAGGTCTTTAAGAGCCAATTCACCCACAGAGGATTTATGGCAAATCAAGATAGGAGATTTGTCCTTATAAGCAGCAGGGAATACATGACCATCACCCTGCAATGCATTGGTGTCATCATCGCCACCAACAGTCAAATGCGGACATTCAATAATCTGGAAACCATCCATATTAATGACATCCGATGCACCCAAAGATGCAGCAGCACCATACTGGCTGTTTAAGAAGTCCATGTTAGACGACAGAGAGGCATGAATCTGAGGTGTAACAAAGACATAGCGGTCTCCCTGCGGAATGTAATTATTAGACATCTTAGCTTTAGTTTCCAAGAGGATATCACGGAAGGCAACAGCTGTGTCTTTATTAATACCCAAAGTAGAACCAGCAGAAAGTGTCTTAGAAATTACACCACCAGTACCCAGACCTGTAACGTTTTCAGTAGTGTTGATTGCTTCTTTTGCTACTTCTGCCAAGACAGAGGCATCCATGGAGATAGCAAGCGCTTCACCTAACTGAGCTGCATACGGAGAACGGAAGTCATAATGAGCAATGAATTCATCCAAGTCAAAGATAAGGCAATCAGCAGTCAACAGACCATCAATTACAATGGTACGTTCACCATTCTGAATAATTTCTCGTTTATCATCAAGCGACTGACCAGCTTTCAGATAATGTGCTTTAGTCCGACCGAAGGCAGGGAACTGAGCGGATTTACCAGCAGTAATAGTACGCTTGATAAATTTACCTTCTGTTACAGACGAACGGGTAAAAGCTGTCAAAGTTTCACCACTAAATACCTTAAGGGCAAGTGCCAATTTTTCAGCATCAGTAGAAGTTGCGGTACCCACGGCCATGGGGTGAGAAATAGTAATATCTGCCATTAAATATCAACCACCTTTCAAAGTGAATCAAAATAATATATAAAAAAAATAAGACCTAATAAGGTCTCATAAACAAAAGTAATATTAGAACAATGTAGAGTTCTTAACTTTCCGATAGACATCTTCGGTAAATTTAGCATCCGTCTGATATCTAGGGTCTGACATATCCTTGACCATTTCGGATGTAGTCTGATAACCCTGTACAGACACAGATGGAGCATTACCACCAATAATAGAAGGTCTATTAGTTGTGCCGTACTCTTTGGTCATCTGGCTCTTAATACCATCAAAGACCAGTTGAATCTGCCCAAGGTCATTACTATTGATAGCAGCATTATAGGCATTGCGCATCGCATCACCTTTAGACTTAACAAATTCCTGAATCTGCGAAAGGCTCTGCTGACCACCAGCCATATCAGTAACTTTAGTTACATAATGTTCTGATGCAGCCTGCCAGCCATTAATGAGACCATCTACTACTGTCTTAGGATACCCAGAGTTTGCAAGGGTGTTATAAGACTGCTGAGACAGACCACCATTGTCTGCATATTCTTTTTCAATTGCAGCAAAGTCAACACCTTTAGCCTTTAAATCCTGTTCAGCACCATCCATAGCACCTTGAGCATTAGACAACTGCTGTGTCTCTGTCTGTGCTTGCTGTGGATTGTTCTGTGCTGTCTGTGTTGAGTCTGCTGTAGCTGGCTGTCCTTCATTGACAACATTATCTAAAGCTTCCCCCACATTAGCTGCATTAGATTTAATCCCTACTTGCATCCCTGATTTATTCTCAATGATATTAGTAGGCGTTTGTGCTGCTGTTGTTGCTACCTGTTGCGTCTGGTCTGCTGTTGTTGCTGCAGAACCATTTGTTGCTACTTCTTCTGCCATTTAGATATTCACTCTCCTTTATTATTGTTGGGGGGGCGTAGACGTATTACCCGCCACCTGATTATTCATTGCTCCCTGTACAAGAGGGCTTGCTACTTGTTGCTGTAGTGCTGCTTCCTGCTGTTGTTGCATCATTGCCTGATATTCATCATCAGACATAACCAGCGAATCAGCATTCAGACCTATAGCAGTAGCAATCTGAGATATGACATCCCCTGTCTTTAAACGATTTTGGAAGTCCGGAATGTTTGAACAAATCTGAATGAACTGTTCAATCTTAGTCAAATCATGCCCCCGTCCAAGTGCTTCCATGCCTGTAACAATCTTAGGCTGCACACCATTTTCACCTTGTGGAATATTCACAAGAGCACCTTGTGCCATCATCTGAGCCATCACACAGCGCACTAAAGGAAGTTGCAATTCCATAGACAGCAAAGAGTATACATTACCTATGCTGTCTTCAAGTTCATTAGCAACATATCGAATCTCTTCAGCTGTTACTCGTTCTGCATCACGCTGGACAGCACTATTTAGCAAGAAGGCATAAGACAAACGACTTTCAATACTCTGTGTCTGCTGCAATGCTACCTGCATATCCTGTGTCTTATTAAGCTGGAAGGCTGTAATATCTCCATCCTTGCCCTTAAAGAAATCACCAGATTCAGCATTCTTCAATTTGTCTATGCGCAATTGGCTAGATGGAGACACAAGGAATAAAGCAAAGGAAGCAAGAGCAGACAGTTCAGCTATAGCCTTGTCCAGAGAATTAAGGGTCTTAAGGTCTCCATAGTATTCATCTACGTAGGACCGGCCATAAGATTCCCCATCCATCTTTCGAAGTCTTAAAGGTATCCATGGCACTTTATCCTTAGGAAACTGTTGGTCACTGCCATTTACTGTCTGTCCTGCCACTTCCTGATACATATAATATGTGTCTGCATCCCCAAGGTATACATGAGTAAATACATCCACATTCTTATCTGGAGATGTGTCTGCATCCACACAAGCCTGTGCCTCTGGGGGTAGAGCAGCATAAGACACACTATCTTTAGCAATTACTTCTATCCAGTTTCCTGTACCATCACGCACCACAACGTAATTATTGAGTCTATAGAGCTTTATACCGCCTTCTTTAGGTGGAAGGTACAAGAGGGCATTACCAGCGACAATGAGCTGTAAAACTGCTTCACTGATAGTGATACGACATCTATTAGCTTCCATATAGTCTGTAATGTCCGTTTCCATCTGCTGCAATAACTGATTGAGCTGTGTCTGTGCTTTCTGTGTGTCTCCTATCTGCTGACTTGAATTCATTTGCTGCTTAGCAGCTACTCCTAAATCCAGACGGAAAAAGGGTTCATTAGGTGGAAACATAGCAAGCATGATTTTACTTGCAAGATTATTAACACCTCTAGCACCTATGCTCTGATATGGTGTCTCATACTTCGTCGTAGCTGTAGAGTCATCATTGGGAAACAGCATAGGTATTGTCACCTTAGCATTATTTACAGCTCTGTCTTTATATGTGTTCCTATCAGACACCAGCTTATTATAGCGACTTTCAGCTGTTGAGTCCGTATAGAAACTTTTAGAGTCTTCTGCCATATTAGATATTCAACCCCGTTCCTGTAGTACCTGTAGAAGCCCCAGAGTCCCCTGTAGATACATAGAGGCTATTCTTACCACGCTTCTTTTTGGCATAAGCACCTGCATCAGACATAGAGTATTCAGCTTCTTCTGATACTGTTGGAGCTGGGGCTGCTGCTACTGTTGTAGCTGCTGGCTGTGCATAACTACCTGAACTGGTATTGTAGCTACCACCACCCAAGATACCACCAACAACCTTAAAGGGGGCGCTAATGACTTTATGAAGCGTATGACCTAACCATCCACCACTAGACATTTATAAATCACTCCTTCCTGTATAGTTTTCAGTACTTGAATTATTACTACTATTCGACGTAACATAAAGGCTACTGATACCTTTTTTCTTTTTAGTCTTACTAGATGTGTTATCCGCATCTCCCATTTCTGGACTTTCTGGTTCTGCTGACTCTGTGCTGGGCAAAAGGTCTTGAGCAGTCACAGTTGGGTATATGGACGTAGACACATTCTTACTTCCTGCATTAAAGAGGTTATTAATAAGCTTTAAAGGTGAACCTAAAAGTCCACTAAGCCATCCACCACTTGCCAATATTATCAGTCCTTTCTATTTGCTAAACCATCTAAAAGGGATATAACTTCCATAGCCCCCTTCATGTATCCTAAGCGTTCATCATTGCTGTCTATGTCTGCATCAATGAACATGTCTGGTGTATAGCAGGCTCTAAGATAATCAACGACATCATGAGACACGAAAGGTAACTCATCAGACTGCAAAATCATGTTCGGTCACCTCTTTCAGAAAAGATTCTCCCAGATTTTCATATCCATGTTTTCGGTATGAATTCCAGACAACTTTGTCTTGCATCATCATAGACGAACCTGTACAGATTAAGACGCAATTATTATACTTAGCTAATAGGTCTAAAACGTCTATAGCAAAAGACAAGAAACCATTAGGCTCTTTAGCTAATGAGATAATGAAATCCTCTACAAGAACCTTTCCTTTAATCCACCACAAGTCCCCAAGATAAGCACCCATTACGCCAGCAGCATTACCATCCTTGTCCATATATACTGCAACAGTACCATCAAGGTACTTTTGGTACATACAGGCTGCTAAGGCCTTACTGGATTTATGGTGCTTAAATAATGTAGACTCTGAACCAGTCATATTAGATAATATAGTATCTAAGTAACCATTAAAGTCTTCCTGAGTTAATGTGTCTGTGATTCTTATGAATTTCTTTTTGGTGTCCATAACTTAATCTTCCCTTTCTTAATATCAAAGTTATCAGCTAATAGAATCTTAGCTACCCTTGCTTGTCTTAGTGCATCTTCTTTAGTCATATTGTGCTTCTCAAAAGCAGACACAACTGTATCCCAATCTGCACCATCTTCTAAGATTCTGTCTGCTGTCTTAGGTCCTACACCTTTGCATCCTGTATAGTTGTCTGCTGTGTCTCCTACCAAGGTCTGCCATAAATGCTTGTGTTCTGCTTGTTCTGGAGACACATCATCCAAAGTATCTTTAAGGAAATTGTAGACAAGTGTGGGTATTGTAGTCATGTCCTTATCAGCACTCATAACAATATTATGTCCTTTATATTTCCCAGTAGCTAAGATACCTAAAAGGTCATCAGCTTCCAACCAAGGCTTTTCAATCGAGACACAGTTATCTTTAACCCATTGCTTTAAAGCATGATAGGCTACAGGCTTCCTCTTACCTACACGATTGAGCTTATAGGTAGGCAGGAGCTTTTTACGGAAGTTATGATTGTCATCTGAGAAAGTATAGACCACATCAAACTCTCCATTATAATTACATAGCTCTAAGGCCCTTTCAATCCATCTGTCCATATTGTCCATAAGGTAAGCAAGTGCTTCATTGAAATCTACATGCAGTGTCCAAAGGTCATTTCCCCAATCAATCTCTCTTTCGCAAGAGGAGCAGGCACGATATACAAACATGTCTGCATCCACCAGCATATGCATGCTGCTTTCATTTTTATTCTTACTCATTACTTCTAATCCCCCTTAGTGGGTACATATAGACCACAACGACATGCATTATCTTCACGATAATATTTACAAGGACAGATAGTGTCTTTAGACATAGGTGTCTGGCAAGGACAATATGGTTCCCCAAAAGTCTTCTTGTTCTTTTCGAGCTTACCCTTTACAAGCAGCACCACATAAGCATCTGGATTCAACATCATCTTAATTTTAGTATTTGTACTTTTCATGGCGTCCTTTAGCCCTTTCTGCTTCCCATGTGTCTTTATGATTCACAAAGGTTTCAGCACCACATGCGCATGTTACAGACACAAGGTTTTTAGCATATCCAGTACATAAGGTCTTACCACATTTCTGACACTTCAAGCGTTTACTATACATCTGTAACTACCCCCAATTCTTTAACCTTAGGTAAAGTTTCAATCCAATCACAGAACAGCTGCCATTCTGGTAAACGATGTGTGCGTCTCTGTGCATAGATAGTTTTGAGCTGCAAATAATTTGTAGTCATTCTAGCAGTCAACACCAGACCTACAGGATAGGAATAAATGACGTGTCTCCAGTTGTATTCTGTGGGGTTAAGCTGATAAGTAGCTAATACATAATTAAAGGCGTTAATGACCCCAGAGTCTACATATTTAGAATAGACCTGCTGCATCTTAGTAAGACTGTGCATCGTAGACATACTAGACACAAAGTCGAGGAAATGATAGCGTGCTGCTTCTAACCATGCCTGTCTGGTAAATGAAAGGTCAAATTGCACTATAATACCTTTAAGGTAACAATCGTGTCCTGAACCCTGTGGAGCATTTCCAAGACGGGATGCCCGTTTAATGTCATTGTCTACTATAAACTGCATAGCTACAGATGGCTCACTAGACAGCATAGGATACTTAGAGGCCACAATGGATGGAATAAGCCCATACACCTCTGCATTTTTTACTATTTCATGTTCCTTTAAATCAATATTCATAATGAACTCCCTTCCCTTCATAAGTTAAACTGTCTACCTGCATAGTCACATCTTCAAGCTCTCCTGTACGGATATCATCCATACGGTCATCAAGCCTAGCATTAGCAGTACTGAGGTCATGAGCATACAGACGAATGTATACATCACCTTTTACTCTTACCTTCGCTAAATATTCTTTCATACTATTATTCTCCTCTAGCTAATTAATTAGTGACATTCAGCCCAATTCTTGCCGATGATACCATCAGCATCAAGCTGAATATTAAATTTAAAATATTCTTGTGTGTCTCTCATAGCTTGCTTAGCTTCACGAACTACAATATCTGCAATCTCTTTTGTCCTGCATGCTATCTGCTGTTCATCATGTATCCATGCCATCAGACAGAAGTCACCATCCCAGCCATGTTTAAGACCTAATTGGATTAAACGTTCCTCTGTAAGCACTATCCACTTTTTGCAGACCAGCGCACCAGCAGACTGCAATAAAAGATTTAAAGCGCTGTGTACGCTCCTTACATGCAGCTTGCGTCTATCAAGGCCATAAAGGAAATGACGCTTCCATTTAACTTGTACCTTTCCATTTCGGTCTCTCTTTCGCCAATCAATAGGATAGACAAGTGTGTTTTCTACTGACTGTCTTAATTCTGCAATAGCTGGTAAAGCTGTATTAAATTTCTTCTTTATAGCTTTTCCATCTGATGCAGTACCATTAATAATCTTACCTATCTTTGCATCTCCTGCGCCGTATAGATAAGCGTAAATGTTTTAATGTTCCCACGAGTTCGCTACACTCATAGCGTTCAAAATGAACTGCTATATGTCACCATATAGAACAGACTATCTCTTTACAGAATCTTCTGTATCCACCACTTCCCCCTGCTTAGAGGTACTCCCTTTCGGGATAGTCGTTACACTTTGCAAGTAGTGATAAGCATTTTGTAACAGGGCTGAATCTTCTTGAAACAATCCTAATGCTCTATTACAATTATGACAAAGAAGTCCTCTCACCTTTCCTGTTATATGGTCATGGTCAACCACAAGACACCCTGAATGATTACTACCCATCGGGAAATTCTCTTTACCACAAATCTTACATACAAAATTCTGTTTCTCTGCTATCTCCAAATATTCATCTAAAGATATGCCATAGACACGTTTATAATATGCATCTGCCACCCCATAATTTTTACATTCATCAGAACAATAAAGTTCAGAGGGAGATTTAGGGATAAATTCCTTATGGCATTTCTTACACTTCTTAGATTTGAAATAGCCTTGTGGATATTTAGAAGGATTTGCTGTCTGTTCTTTCTTTGGTTTATTCCAATCACGTAACAGTTTATGTAAGTAATCTTCTTTTGTCATATAATCACCTCTTGCCTTAGCACGGTATTGTCTTATTCCTAAGAGGTTCACCGTTTTCAATGGATTTATAGACGCCCATTTAGTTAAACGTCTTCGCTTGATTCCTTGTAGGTAATCCAGCAGCTTGCTGATTCTTAGTGTGTATATCACCTGTAAGGATTTCATGTGCATAAGCACCCCCATCCCACTTAGACATAAAGTGTGCCAGACACCTTAGTTCCAGACCACATGCATCAATACCCACCTGATACCAGTCTCCACTATTAAACAACTCACGGCACTCTTTGCCATAAGGGCTACCTATATGTGGTACCTGTGCAACATTAGGATGATTATGAGTAGCACGGCCACTAATAGCACCATTAGGTATTACAGACCCATGCATACGATTATCAGCTCCTACCATAGACAACCACGCATTTTTTCCATCTGCAAGTTGTCCAAGTCTCTTATTGAGCAGCAAATACTCTTGTATTAAAGACAGCACTTTCTTTAGTTCATCACTAGCAGCAGCATCATGTTCCATATAATCTATACTAGTTTCGTCCACTTTAAGTCTATATTCTGAAAAGTCTGTTATGCCCTCTACATCTTCTTTAATAGCATAGCAATCTGAATTAGATGGAGAATACTTAAAGTACTCTCTGATGAGCCGTTCTATCTGCTGTCTGCTATTTGGATTAAAAGCTTTATACCTTTGGATAGGTACACCTTTTTTGTACCCTTTAGCTTTATTATCTTTTTTAGGAACAAATATCTTGTATGGCATCTGTGGTACGACTTGCAACAACTGGGCTTGTATTTCACCAGACCGACAGCGTAGCACTGCTTCTAACTTTTGTGCCTTGTCTATATCGAATGGGAAACCATTCTTTTCCTGCTTAGACATCAACCATGCAACTTCATGCTCCAGCTTTATGGCTTTAGGTGAGTATGGATAAGATGTAAGCTTTTCATAGAGCTTATAAGTAACCCTGACATCCTGTGCATTATACTTTAGCATCTCTGGGGTATATCTATCCCATGCATCTTCACTCTGTCCATAGGTACCTTTTAGCTCTCCAAGTCTGTAGCCCCATGCCATCAAGCTATGTCTCTTAAAGAGCTTAGATGGCAGCTTACCTGACTTCAACAGCCTTCTATCCCAGTCCTCTATATGTGTATAGATAAGACGGGATAAGACAAGTGTGTCTATTACAAGACCTCTCTTGTCTCTAGGACATTTAAAATCTGTTAGCTTTTCAAGCACAGGTATATCGTAGTTAATAACATTATGACCACATATGCTAATGCCCCTATCCAGAGCATCAATGAGCATATCCACTCCATCACTAACTGTATCTGGGTTGAATGAATACATCTTGTCATTATCAGAATCATAAATAGACATACAATATAATTTAGAAACATTGTCGTATAATCCATTGGTTTCTATATCAAATACCAGCATGGTACTTGTTCCCCTTTCCTATTTTAAACCTTATGATAGAATCTCATACCAGCTTCTTTCTGTCTTTCTGGGCTAAAGTTACTGATACGCTTAAGGTATCCAATAACCCTTGTGCCATAATCAACATTAGTGCTATTACAATGACTGCATGTGTGACTGGTGTGTGGGTCAATATATCCACAATCATTACAGATTGTGCAGAGTACATTTGTTGTCCAATAATTTACCCCTGCCTTAGAGCATGCCTTATACAAAGACACAAATTGTTTTGCAGATAAAAGCTGTTCCAGATTAAGGTGCAGAGCAGAGCCACCATCAAGGTTCTTAACTATACCTTTTCGGTACATATTAATCTTATCAAGTGATGTTAAATCTGTGTCTTCTACACGGTAGAAATAGCTATTATAGCAGTCACGCTTTACTTTTAATCCGTCTTCCTTATCCCATTTGGCATTTTTGACACCAAGGGTTTCAGCTGGTACGAACTCAGTATTAAAGCGTACATTGTATTCTTTATGAGCTTCTTCATTTTTGAATTTAATTGCAGACAGTAAAGACACCAAGAAATTTGTATACTCTTTATTGTCTGTTGGTTCCACTTGTTCATATTCAGCAGCTTCAACTACGCCATTGATACCAATGGTCAAGAACTGCTTTTCGATATCCATAAAGCCTTGTGTGTAAGCAGGCAGCAGACCAGCATCAATATAGTCCTTCAAGATAGCTTTATGAGCTAAAAGAAATTTATGGACGCAATCAATCACATAATCTAATGGAATACCTTTCTGTACAATTCGATTAATGTTCATGGTAATTACACGAGCAGAACCAGTAACCACACCACCAGCACCAAGTGTATAACTAAATGTGTTATCTGCTAATTCATTTCTGAGTCGGCAGCAGCTGGCAAGACTGTCTACCTTGTCTGACATATATACAAAGAAAGACAACCCTTGTGAGTTCTGAGCAGCACAATAATGCATGAAGTCTTGGTCTTTAAAGCCCCCCTTGCCATCTGTAAGCATTGCAGCTGTAACTACTGGGAAGGTAAGAAGTTCGTGTCTGCGCTCTTCTCTAAACCAATTCAAGAAGAACATCTGTAATTTTCTGACAGATGGAATATTTACTTTTGTACCATCTGGATAAAAGAAAGACCCAAACATCTCTTCAAGATATGGTGTATCAAAGACAGACACATTCCAAAATACTGACTGGTCTCCACGAGCACTTGCAGGCTCGTTCATTGAATAAATGACACCTTGAAATGCCTGTGCTATGGCATGCTTATGTGTCTTTAGGTAATTATTACCATATGTCTTTCGTGCAAAGTAATCAAACATATGCAAGAACTCAACGGTAGCAATGGCCCCACTGAAATTACTGGCTAACTGGTAGACCAGATTAATAAAGCCACCACAAAAGCTGTTAAGATTATGTGGTGCATTTGATGCCCCACCTATGCTTTTAGTACCATGTAGCAAGAATGGATACAAGGTTACACTAGCACAATAGGGCTTTAAGCTTGTTTCATCATGCGTATAAATCACATGGTCATCAAGCATATTTAAGTACGTTAAAGGCAACTCTTCATTCGGAAAAAGCTTATTGAGCTTATTACATACAAGCTGTCTATTGATTTTAATAGTGTCTGGCTTAAACATTTCTGCTTCAAGACCACTAATAGTCTTTCGAGTTACATTACTATTTGCATCAACCTTACTAGCTGCTGCTGCGTTCTCTGCACCTGCATAGTATTTAATGTAACTAATTTTATTGTCTACAAATTCATCAATCTTTACCATCCCCTTTTTCCCAAAACATATATGTATTATCAATAAAATCATATTCTTTGTCAATGATTAAATCATAAGCATCTTTTCGATAGCAAGGGAATATTTCATAGAATCGCTGATTGGTTTTCTTAGACATAAGACCACCCTTGTCTTCCTGATATGAACCAACCTTGAGCCACTTACAACCAGCTTCTACTGCTCTACTTCGTTCCGTCTGAACAGAATCAGACCCACTATATAGACACACTGGAGCTAAGGTTCCAAGAGCCTTTAAGAGTGGAATAAGTGGAAAGTCTGTATAGGTCTTAGTACCCCCTAATACCACAATAGCATTAGCACCCTTATCCAGTTGTTCATCTGCATACTTCATGCAGTCATTGATGCTTACATAACGGTCATCATGTAGCCGAAAAGGTTCTTGTAGCTCTGGGCTATGACACCCTTTACAATGAGCATTACAATCTCCCAACTCAAAATATACTGCTGTCTTGTCCGGAATTTCATTGAATGAAACTCCCTTTTGTATCAACGGAATATCCTTATTATTTAAAATTGACATAATTCTTCCTCTCCTAATAATCTGTGTCTTCCTCTATCCCATTGGATATAGCCAGCAATACCAGTCAATTCAGCTGGTCTGTTCTTTAAGACACGTATTTTAATTTTATTTCTTTCTTCGACATCCTCTGCCTGTTGATTTCTTTCGAGTGCTATCACTACATCTGGTATCTGCTTTAGTGAGCCACTACCACGCAAGTCATCAAGACTGATACATCCACCCTCTTCAAAAGAACTCTTGTCCCCGTTGGTCTTCTTAAGATGTGAAATGACTATCATGCCTGCTCCTGTCTCTTCTACAAGTGACCTGAGCTGTGTCATAAGCTTGTCTATAGTTTTCCGTTCGTCTCCATTCATGTCTTCCATGCTAGAGACAGCAATACTAATGTGATCAAAGATAACAAAGTCACAGCCTTCACCTACTATCAGATATCTAATCTTAGCTAGTAAGTTGTCTGCTTCCATGCTTCCAAAGTGGTCATACAGCACAAAGCCACCATCACCAAAAAGCTCTTCATATGGCTCTTTAAGGGCTTCTTTGTCTGCACTAGCCCATTGCATAGCTAAGGGCTTTTCAACTTTTATAGACAGCAATTCACGTAATGTTTTCTTGTAGTTTTCTTCCAGCATTACCATGCCTATCTTTTTATGGTCTACTGTCTTAAGCTTATATGCTATCTCTCTGGCTGCTGTAGATTTACCTACACCAGTACCAGCAGTAAGCAAGACAAGCTCTCCTTTTCGGATGCCTTGTGTCATCTTATTCAAGCCTTTGCACCAAGGGTACTCATAACTCTCTGTGGTCTCATCTGCTGCAAAGAATTTCTCTTCAACATCTTTCGCATTTATGATTCCATCTGGCCGATACTCTTCTGCTCTGAAAATTGCATTAATGACTTCCCCCGCTTTACCATTCAGCAAGCACTCGTTTGGGTCTTTCATAGGCAGCTTAGCCAGCTTTAGCTTATGTGGAGATAATATACCACATACCGTCTTTGCTGCTTTTTGTCCAGGTTCATCCATATCAAACATGACAATAACTTCATCGAACTCTTCGAGCCATTCAAGATTTTCCTTAAAAGTCTTTAAAGCCGATGTGCACCCATGCGGTAAAGACACCACTGGATACTTGTTTCCATTAAGTTGGGACACAGTAAGACAATCAATCTCTCCTTCTGTAATGACCAGCTTTTTACCATTTTGGAACAATTGTTGTCCAAAGAATCTATAAGATGGCTTACCCGTCAACAAGAAATTTTTATCTTTATCTCGTGTCTTTTGCCATTCCGGCTTACCATCCTTGTCATAGTACTCTGCTACCTGTAATGCCTTACCATACTTATGAGTCACAAAGTATCCAAAGCGCTTACACGTAGCTGCACTAAGACCACGACTATTTATGTCTTTAATAGACATATCATCATGTGATATCAGACACAGCTTTTTATGCTGTTGTGTCTTATTAGTTGATTTAGTCAACTTGTTATCCCCTTTAGGATATGTTGTCTTTTGACAAGAAAAGCAGTAAGTGTGCCCATCATCGTAAAGAGTCAAGGCATCACTACTACCACAATCTGGACAAGGCAAATGTGTTTCTACTGCTTCACTGCTGCTGTCCATGTTTTCATCAATCCTTTGCTATAATCTTCAGCTTACTTTTAGCCTCTAAATGACTTAAAGACCTTTCTTGTGAGTCGGTCATGTTCTTCTTTTCAGCAGCACCAACCACCAGCACATAGACGCTTTCAGTCATGTGAGCTAGACGGAAGTCTGCATATGCATAGAAGGGAATACCTTCCTTTAAGTCACCATTAGGCATCAAAATATATTGATAACCAATATTAAATAAACCTGCTCTTCGTTGTCTAACAAAAATATCCTTGATAGACATCTTAACAGGTTCAAAAATCAATCTAATGTTTTTTGTTTCTTTTCGTTTTTTGTATCTTAATTCCACTTTTCTTCTTTGCCCCCTTTGCATGTGGAATAAGACCAGTTACGTCCTTTTGCTCTTCATGAAACCAAGAATCTGGAATTACTTTATGAGCATAAGTAAATCCATGCTTATCTGCCCAATCTGCATAGGTCGTTTTACTCCCCTTATATAATTTAGTTTTTGAATTTTGGAATACAAACCTAATGTCTAACTTGGGATACTGCTGTTTTATCATCAAGTGCTTCATTCTGTCCTCACGCTGGAACAATCCTTTTGCTTCTATGATTATTCCATTAGACAGAATGAAGTCTGGTGTATAGATATGTTCACTTGCTGGCTTCACATATTTTATCTGATACTTTTCGTACCTTTCAGTCTCTTTAAGAGACTTCAATTGCTTACTCAATGTATCTTCAAATAAACTTCTTTTTACAGGTTTCTTATAGCTATAAGCGCCCCCTTGAAAATAACTGTGTCTTATTCAAATCACCTCTTCTAAAAGTCTGTGCTTTCCCCTTCATCAAATGGAATATCTTCTTCTTCTTCGTTTTCTTCCTCTGCTAAATCATCAGTAGCATCACTATCATCCTCTGGTACGTCTGCGTTACTGAAGGCATCATCATGCTCAGCAAATCCAAGACTGGATGCATCCTGTTCTCCATAAGGTACATACTTAAGCAGCTGAACACCCAGCATACGCATAGAGACCCCATAGATATTAGCATTGTTAATGAAAGGGTAGAGCTGATAAGCAATAATGCCTGTCGAGCCATTACCAATTGTCTGCATTACCTTCTTTGGCACAGGCTTACCTTGTCCATCAAATACTGGACATTTCTTCTCAAGCTTCTTGCCTGCTTTAGTCGTAATAAATTTGTTCATGACAAATTTACAAATCAAATCACCATTGTTGTCTTCATGGACACCAAGGAATGGTTTGTCCAATTTACGTTTCGCATAGCTTGAAGAGGCTTTAAAGTCATCAAAGACCTCTTGTGCTTTCTGCTGCAATTCCTGTGCATCCTTCAAGCTAGGCTGAATCGTTAGACTCAATTTACCTGTTGATTTACCATTAAACTCTTCTGCTTCTACTAAGTGTGCCCAACTAAAGACACCACTTATATCACCTTGTACAAAATTATCCATAATACTAAAATCACTCCTTTTCTTCAATAGGTGCTCCAATCAAATTTTAAAGGTCTACATCACCATAAATATTTCCATAAATTATAATCTTTGTTATTGCTGCATACATGGCTTCTTCTTTCTTGGTGTGTCGGTACCATGCATCTATATAGACAGACCGAATGACGTACTTTGTATAAGAGCTAAGTGAATCAAAGATACTTTTGTCCTTGACATATTCAATCAGCTGATTAATCAGAATGTTTCTAATGGTACTATTCTGCCCTGTAAAGCTCATGTAGGGCTTCCCCTCTTCCATAGCATTAATGTTCATATTTAGTAGCTCCTAATTTGCAAAAAGGTATTGTTCTTTAATTTTAAATTTCATTTTACCTCTTCATACATTTGTTCAAATAGTTCTGGTATACAACCAGATATGTTCCCGTTTTCATCTTTAATAATGTAATCACCAATGTTAACACGATACCAGTAATTACAGGCAGGCATATCAATCAATAGCCCTTCTTCAGGATTCCGGGCTGTTTTCCCATAATGAATATCTCCAGATTCGAATAAATCCAATACCCACATAGGCACATTCTTATTATTTATACTCCCCCAATATTGAAAGGCATCTATTATTATTACTGATTTTTTACGATATTTCATTTCTATACCTCTTCTACCTATCCTACATAAATCTTCTTGACTTAAATTATCCAGATTATTCATAACCTTTTAGCTCCTTTAACTTACTCACTCTGCTCCTCACCTTTGTGCAATACTCATAGGTCTCCTATTCCTTTCTTGGGTCTATGGTTTTCCCGTCCACAGCATCCAGCAGCCATTTAGCATAGCGCTTAATTTTAGTTGCCTCTACACGTTCATCATCCTTCCTACCAAGACGACAAGCATACTTAATAATATTACCACGCAAAAAGCCCTTAAAGGCCTCTGGAGACATATTAGACTGCATAGTCTCAATAGGCTGATGTTCGGAAAGGTAATGTGCATCAAAATAATTAGCGTTATTGTGTTCTACTGCTCCCATATCTACTTCTTCTTCTTCTTCAATCTTCTTCAAAACATCAGTAACTTTGTAACAGCATAAAGACCCTTTATATTCTTTAAACAACTGAGGCGTTATAGCATAATCATCTGCTGCATTTGATGCATCTAAACACCATGCACCATGAGTATTCCCACCTGTAACCTTAATAAGAGCTAATGAGTTTTCAAGCATTAAAATAATAATTCCTTCTGCTTCTTCTCCATCTTCATCATGCATATCATATTTAAAAGCTACTTTATCACCAATCTTAAATTCTGAATTCTTTTTTATCATAGTACATTCTCCCTCATCTCTAAAATCATCATCAACATGCTCACCTATACAATGCATAGGTACTAAAAGACATTTATAAGCTGCATACTTTTTGATGTTCTTTGTCGGAATAATATCTAAATCTCTTGAATTTTTAATATCCCATTCATTTTCTGCATGTCCTTTGGTAATAGCCATTACTGCCATAGTATTCCATTTTTCACCAATAATAATGCCTTCTAGCCCTACATATTCATGTGATGGTTCTCTAAATTTAAATTTAAGACCTAATAAATCTGATACATTTGGAAATTTTGACATAATAATCTTCTCCTTTTATTCTCCTGTGCTACCCATAGCACCTTTACCCCTTTTGGTTTCAGACAGAGATTTAACTTCTTCTTTAATCTCAAATTGTAAATCCTTGACAAGCATAAACTGACACAATCGTTGACCAGCTTTCACATGCTCTGGCTGCTTACCAAGATTTTCAAACAATAACTTTATCTCTCCACGATAATCACTGTCTATAATACCTGTGCCATTAGCCAGCCTAAGGTGTCTATTTGCCCCTGTAGAGCTACGGAGATAAATTTGTATATGATAGCCCTTAGGGATTTCAAAAGCTAACCCTGTGGGCATACAAGCTGCTTTTTCCTCATGTGGATATATTGTCATATCAGACAGACAAGCTATATCACAGCAAGCAGCACCAGCAGTCTTTTTTTCTGGTAAAGACACATCTGGATTTAATTTCTTAATCTTCAAAATAGGTTTATTCATCTTTAGTACATCATCCTTTCTTTTAGTCATCACAATAATCTCTCCTTTTTGGAATTTAAAAGTTTTATCTCTTCAATAGGTGCTCCAATCACCGAACTGACGTTCGGTTAGATGCACAGACACAAATATAGACACATCATATTAAGTACTTATAGGTC
>Ga0172377_10001600_pt1 | contig 22954 bp, 27 predicted proteins | sample Pumphouse3metaG_FD_119749 | JGI IMG/M metagenome (GOLD analysis project Ga0172377, IMG submission 119749) | Leachate microbial communities from a municipal landfill in Southern Ontario, Canada - Pumphouse #3 metaG | ecosystem: Engineered > Solid waste > Landfill > Unclassified | place: Canada... | reverse complement strand
TGACCGAAGAACAGAAAACCATTGTACGCCGTGATTATCTGTATAGCCACCTCACGGACGGCACAAGAACCGTAGGCGATGAGAAGGGCGGTATGCTGTTGGCGTTCTCTCGGCAGCACTTACCCGAAAAGACAGAGGAAGTTGTAACCACTCATAAAGAGGATTACGGCAAGAAAAACGCCCGATTGGACGAACGTATCGCAGGACTGAAAAAGGCTGAAAAGAAAGCGAAAGCCGATGCCAAAGCAAAAAAGGCAGAACAGACCGCCAAGACGGAGAAAGCCCCTAAAACAGCCGAAAAAGCCGTCAAAAAGGAAGTGAACGCCACCGCCCCGAAGTCGGAAACCACCAAGCCGAAAGGCAAGGAACAACCCAATCCGACCCAATCCGAGAAGAAAGAGGCAAACCCGACCCCGCAAGCGGATAAGATACTGATTGTTACCGTACCCAAAGTACAACCCAAAGCGGAGGCAGTAGCGGTATAAACCAAGTATTAACAAGGGGCGGGAGAAATCCCGCTCCTTAAATAAACAAGCTGATGAACGCAATAGCAATAAAATTCGTAAAGTGGGAAATTCCACCGCTTGAAACCCTTACAGGCTCGAAAGTGTACGCACTTCGGCAGAGGCTTAATGCAGGGGATAAACTGACAAGGGACGAAAAGAATTGGATAACCGAAAATGTAAACCATAACGCCTATTTCAAAAGTGCCGTTCCTTTGAGCGGTTGGCGTTTCGACTTTTCGGATGTATTGTAAACCTATGTAGTTAAGCAGTACGGAGGTTACCAAGAATACAGGGCAATAGATAAAACAAGTTTGCGCACCATATTATATGGGCGTATCGACCGCATAATTGAAATTTAGTATGACAGTATTTGTATTATTCCAAACAGATATTCACAGGACAAGGGCAAGCCGTGTATTTTTCGGTGTGTTCACCTCCGAGGTGTTGGCGATAGATCACGCCAAAGGAAACGGCTTATATACCCATGATGCAGAAGTCGTTATAATTGAGTGCGAAACGGATAAATTCGGGGAAATCTGAGAATAGACGCATATATCGGTAATCCTATTATTGCCACACAACAGGATTATTACGAACTGGAGGAACTTTTGCACGAGGTAAAACCCGACTGCCACAGCGTACAACTTCGACAGGAGCGGTTAATCATTGAGAATTTAAGCCGTAGGACGTTCCATTATCCGCGCAATCCCACAATCGGGTGGGTAGCTGACCGATTGCGCAGCATGGTTGAAAACGGGCTATAAATGCCTTTAAAAGCGATTTTAAGAACTTATATCCGGGCAGGGGAAATTTTGCCCGGACTTCTTTTTCCATGAGCCATTAGCAGGGCTTTATGCGGGAGAAAAAGAAGCAAAAAGCCACAATGCTAAAGAGTTAAGCAATAGGAGTAAATTTATATTTACTCAACTTCATTATGACACTAAATAGTAACAAAATATTATCAAATGAATATTCATCGAAATCCATTAGTCCGTGAGCCACTTTATTTCTAAGATTAAGTCCCGATTTTTCAGTAAGGACATACCTTATAAATTGCCTGTCTTCCTCATCAAAATTTGTTGGGTTTTCAGTTGAATGCTTCAAATCAGCAAATAAGTCATCTATTAACTTCTCCATCACCAATTTGTCTGCTCCTTTTTGTCGAGTTTTGAAAGTAGGAATACTTATTTTTTCACAGAAGTTTCTTAAAATAGATTCTATTTTAAGAGTTAAGCTGTCGGTAATGGTAACATAATCGAAATGATGTGAACTGTCAGCGAAAGATAAATCCAACTCTTCAAATAGTCTCTTTAATGCTGGTTTTATTGTGTCTAAAGGCTTAATTTCTACTTGATTTGAATTGTAGTTTCTTGCAATAGGCTCATTTAGCCATGTTGTTTCTAAATAATTAATGGTAGAATCATAACTTATTTTTTTTGCTTTATATGCCTCAATAAAAAAATGGTGCATAGTCTGCGTTCCAATTTGTCGATTGAAAGAATATGATTCCCAGAAATTATGCTCTTTAATTTCATCATCTGTCCTAAATATATCTATCGTATTTCCATATTTGTCAAGAATTGATACAGGAAGTAAATTTGCAAGGAATCCCTGACTGCTAATATTATCCGCATTTTTTTGAATATCGGCAATGCAGCTATACCACGGAGTGAGGATAAAATGCTTCAAAATATCTATATTATCAGACTTTTCAATCGTTTCTTGAATTGTTTTGGAAATATGGTCAGTATGCTTTTGCGGGAGTTCAAGACGATGCTCTGTTAGTTTTATTTCTCCCCTAAGTCTTCCATATTTTTCATTTAGTTCTTTAATTTTATCTTGATCTTTAAGAGATTGGTATAAACGAAGGGCATCTTCGGCAAATGTTAACGCCGCTAAATTATTGTTTTTCCCTTCCGCCTCATTCATCATCTGTTCATAAATACCAGCCTTGTATCGCAATGATTTTTCTTTCGATAAACCTAACTGCTGTTCTAAAACTATGTTTTTATCTATTGCATAAATTGCACCCCACAAATTACTCTTTTCTAACTCTTTTGCACCCTCAATATTTTTTTCTATTACTTTGTTTAAGTCCACTTTGTCTTTGAATATTTTGAAATAGTCAGACATTAAGCACGATAAATCAAGAAGTATTCTTAAAGTTCCATCTTTAGTTATATCCCAATTTTGATGAATATTATATATATATTGAACAAGGTTGTCAATTTCGTCATTTAATTTTGTTTTTTCTGCAATGATGAATGATAATTCAAGAATACGATAAAAGTCTAAAACATAGTGATTCCTTTCGCCTCCTTGTATTGTCTTTGCATAATATTCTTTTGCGAGATTAAACAAGTCATTACTCAGTTGTTTTTTGAAATCATTTCGTTTTGAGAAATCTGTTTGTTGTCCAAAATAGACCATTAGTCCATATTCCACTTTGGCAAACAAATTCTTACATTCATTATATCGTTTCTCACAATACTCAAAATCTTTCTTTTCAAGTTTTGCAACATCAGGCCAATATACAGGAATCGTTGATCCATCATCTAATGTTTGCATACCAGCAAATTGATATGATAGTCCATTTACTGTTCCTTTTTCTTCATCAACTTTATATTGAAACGATTTATTGATATTGAAAATTAGCCATTCAAAATCAAAAATAGCAGCTTCATCTTTCTCTTCTTCGTTGTATATATTCTTGATCATTTCTTTAATTCCTGAAATAGAATGGCAATCAAAGTTACTGCTATCAAGCTCATCATAAAATTTTTGCAGTGTATCCATTTTTTGTTTTTTATTTTTGGAGATAAATTGATTAAAGATGGCTACTTTATCTCTTTTACGATAAGTAGGCATTTCACTTTTCTTTTTATATCTCCATTTCCCCATATAAATAATTAATCGTCTGCAAAAATACCCATAAAAAAACACCTAACAAAACTGTTTGTCAAGTGTTTTTCAACAACTTACCAGAAGTTATTTATCAATGATTCCAAGTTTTCTATCCTATTTGTGTATTAATCTCCCTCCGGAAAGCAAGCGGATCGGCAATAAATGGATATGAACTTGTAACGCCTCCGGTAGTAACCGTAATCGTTCCGAAGTTGAACATCCTGCCTAAAATACTTTGCTTAATGTGCAAGCCTTCACACTTTGCCAGTACCAAATCTACTGCACGGCGGCTAATAACACCAGTTTTCAATACCACCCTCTTATTGGTTACGGCATAAGCCGAACCTATTTTTACAAGTAGCCTTTGCACAAGCGACACAATCCCGAAAAATAGAATCAATAGCCCAGCATAGTGGGTCATAGCAGATATTTCTTTAGGGCTTGATGCAAGTAAAGCCCCGATAAGCAGTATTATTATCGGTTGCAGGAACAGGAAGAAGTGCAGCTTTGCAACATATTTTATCTCTTCTCCGGGCTGTAAGTTTGATTCGATATAGTTCATAATGACCTGATTTTTATTTAAGATGGTTGTAAATATACATATTTTCAAAACACCACAAAGTATAATCACTTGTTTTTCAATATTTCAAACAGCTGGTAGCACCATCCGGTCGGATTCAGATAGCGTTTTCCTTTCCTTACTTCATAATGCAGGTGGCTACCCGTTGCTATTCCGGTACTACCTAAACAAGCAATTTGTCGGGCTATCTCTACCGAATCGCCGACATTTACCATTGTCCTGCTTAAATGTGCGTAGAACGAACGGAAACCGCCTACGTGTTCAACCTCGATATAATTTCCATATCCCGAACAATAACCCTTTCGGACTACAACGCCGTTTCCAGTGGAGTAAACAGGAGTGCCTTTAGTTCCTGAAATATCAATTCCTGTATGGAATTTCCGCACCCTGTAAATCGGATGTTTGCGCATCCCGAATCCCGATGAAATACGCTCCGGTTTCTTAATCGGATAAATCACAGGATAGTCGCATAGCTCACTGATAGTCATTTGCAGCGAATCGGCTATGCGCTGAAATTCCGTTGCAGAATACACCTGTTCCGTGAATTTTTCTATCTCCGGTTTCCTATTTAGAGAATCGCCCGGTTGCCCCGATGCAGGCAAATACAATAAGGCGATAAAGAACATTAGTATATATTTCATAGTCTGTTTGAATAATTGCTCGAACCATTCCTGCATCCAATCTCTCAATCCTTCGTCCTCACTCATGGCTTGCCTCCTTCCTGTTTATCGTTTTTTACCACACGACCGGATAGCAACCGTTTGACTTCTGCCAGCGTGTACCATGCTTTATTTCCCCTGATTGAATAGGTTATATTCCCGTTACTGCGTAATCGCTGCATGGTGCGTTTACTTACCTGCAATATGGTTGCGGCTTCTTGGTCGCTTACCCAAATTTCCGAAGGATTGGGTTGTGGGGTTGCGTTCTCTTTTGCCTGCTTTTTCATTTCGGAATGAATACGTTCGATTTTTCGCACCAGACTTTTATACGCTTCCGATTCTATGGTTATCACTTTCATATTTGCAACTTATTGATTCGGTGCAAAGTTCGGAAGGATTAAAAAACTGATTTCACAAGTTTACCCAAGTTGGGGACGAATTTTTCTCGAAATAATATCTAATCAGTTGTGATGTAGTGAAATAAAATATAAAATAGTGTTTGGCCAATAATTAGGATTATTAGATTTGAGAAATTATTATCTTGGGAAAGTTCTAAAAAGCAAAAGTCCCAAGTTGGGTAAACTTGGGACTTCTATGGCAAAGCTGCTATTCTCTATATATGAGAATAGCTATAGTTTCTTAATCAACTCTGCAATACCGATAGCGCATTCTGCAACCCGGTTATAATCAACAATACTGAGGTTATCTTTCGGCGTATGGGTAAGTTCCTGAGACTCCATATTCTCGATGAACCACTGCGAACTGACAGCAATCGCCGGACATCCATTTTGTAGGAACAGGCTGTGATCGCCTTGATACCATGGTAAGCCTTCTTTGAGTTCGGCTGTTTCCCATAATACTTCGTACAGGGCATCACGAATGTCATCGGGCAGGTTGAATGGAGAAAAGAACGATAACCCCTCTCTGTATCCTGCTCCGTCTATGTTAATGTTCAGCAGAATATCATTAAACTTTCCTGCATTCTGTTCAACAAATAGAACCTGTCCCGGCGCACCGTAATAATCTTCACCGTTGAAGATGACTAATTCTATGGGATATTTCCCGGGGTAATCTTTCAAAAGTTCAGCCAGCAGTAATACGATAGCCACTCCCGTTCCGTTATCTATTGCTCCCGGAGTATTTATTTTGGTATCAATATGAGCTGTAATGACTATTCTTTCTTTGCTACCACTATTTGCCTTTTTCCCGATAACATTATAAGCTGTTTCGGGAATACGCCGGGCTTTGGAAATCAGCTCAACCGTCTGCCCTGCATAAATAAGCAGTTTTGCTCCTTCTGTATCTTTCATATAAACCGAAGGAATGTCGAAGTCGCCATCTTCGAACAATGGGAACGGATAAACCCCGCCTGCGGTGGCAGAGTTTCGTTCTGTTGCACAGACAAGGGCTTGCGGTTGACCTTTTTCTAACACGGATATAAGGTGTTGATGTTCCTCGGGATTCCAGAAAGGATATTTCTTTGGGGCGATCTGTTGGGAAGCAATTTCGCCGTATAGGAGAACGATCTTGTCTTTAATGTTAGTCTTTTCCAGTTGGGTAATAGAGTTTATGGCTATCAGTTCTCCCGCCACCTCACAGCCCAAAGAATAGTGAGAGGAAAAGACCTCGAAGGAGTGTCCGTTACAGGTCAATGTCGCACCATCGGTTTTCCAGTCGATAACCGATAGTTCTGTCGATTCGGTTTGCCATCCTGATTCTTCCAATACATTTTTGGCATAAGCCGTTGCTTTTCGATTGCCTTCACTTCCGACACGCCGTTCGCCGATTTCGGAGCATAATACGTGTAGATGCGATTTTACTTTTTCTGTTAATGTCTCTTTGTCCATATCATAAATTGTTATTGATGAGATGACAAAATTAGAGTGTAGAGGAATCACAGAATTGTAAAAAAGGGACAAAGAATATTAGCTGAAGTAATCAGAATGCGGCGGACAAGCTACAAGATACTCACCCGGCGTATAACCCGAAAGGGCTTTGAATTCCTTTATCATGTGCGATTGATCGAAGTAACCGCACTCATAGGCAAGAGTGGTTAAAGATATTTGTGGCCTTGTTTCAAGTATGTGCAGCGCTTTCTGGAAACGAATGGTTCGCGAGAACTCCTTTGGGTTGGAACCTACATATTCTGAAAATACCCGTTGAAATTGTTTGGTACTCAAGCAGGCTGTATCGGCAAGTAATGAGATATCGGTCTGTCCGGAGTTAATCAGTTGAATGCTTGCCTCTATCCGCTTCAGGTTATACTCAGCCAAACGGCTAAGGCGTTTTAGGAGGAATTGCTCAATCAGCAAAATGCAGAGTTTGTCGCTTTCCGTACTTGTAAGAGACTGTTCCAATGTTGCCAGTTCTTTGTTTTCCAAATCCCCGGCTGTTACACGCAGGTTATTGATTTTATTCATTGGCAAATCGAAGAAAGCCTTTGCTCCAACTGAACGAAAGACAACGGAAATCATATTAACCTGTCCTGTATATTCGAGGTCGGCAAAAGTCTTTTCTTGTCCACTAAGAAATGCACGAGGATGAAGCTCGTTATCATGAACTGAAAACAGACGGTCACCCCGATGGAATATTAGATTCATCATACCCATAGGAACTGTTCGTGCCAATGTGGGAGAATCACAGGCTGTTTTTAGTAGCCAGTAGTTCTTTATGTATGGCGCAAGCAGCGAAGAGGGTTGTATGATTTTGAATTCTTCCATAAGACACAATATCCCGACAAAAGTACAGTTTTGCCGGGATATATAATTGTAAAAAAGAGACATTTACACCAAGTTCATCAGCATAATGTAATCTTCTTCATTCTCGTCAACCACCTTGAAACCCAACCACTCGTATAGATGAATAGCCGGATTGCCTTTGGTAATACTCAATGATACTTGTTGATAGCTTTTGTCTTTCATCAATATGATCATTTGCTGCATCATTTCAGTTCCAATACCCTGATTGCGATATTCCTCGAAGAGCGCAATCGCTATCTCAGGCGTATGTTCGTCAATACAACCACAGCCTTTGAGTTCTCCCTGAAACGTTCGTATCCAAACCGCTCCGATAGGTTTATCGTCCTTCAGCGCAAGCAAGCAATGGTCATCTTTTTCTTTATTCCAATTGTCCCAATAAATACGAACTTGCGGGTAATAGATTACCTCTTTCGGATAAGGATTCTTCGGGTCAGGGTGATAAATCGCTTCATACATAAACGCTTCCATTAAAGGAAATTCAGAGGGACGAATCCCTCTGATGACTATACTATTATCTATCCGATTCATCATCCCTCCAATGCTCTGGTTTATTTAATTCATCGCAACAGCGGATATTTCCTTTTTCAACTTCAAATCCTTTCGGACTGATTGCCTGAACCATCCAGTAATCACTAAACTCTTCGGCTATCGGATAAGGTGCCGGATAGCCCATCTTGGCTGCATCCGGCAAGAAACCATACTTCGGATAATATTCCTTATGTCCCAATACAAACACCAGGCTTGAGCCTTTTTTCTGCAACTTCTCTATACCTGCCCGTATCAGCATGCCACCGATACCTTGCCGTTGATATTCCGGTTTGACGGCCAATGGGGCGAGTATGTGCATCATCGGCTGCGTTTCCTGATTGTCAAAATAGGTTCTGGTGAACAGGATATGCCCGACAGCCTCATTCTGATAAAAAGCAAGCAGCGACACCATCGGCTCTGCGGTTTTATCCGCCAATAGATCAGCTACTAATTGGGCTTCTTTGTCGTAGCCAAAGGCCTGTTTCTCGACTGTCATTATATCATTGAAGTCGTTCGTATTTGTCTCTCTGATCTGTATGTCTTTTAACTGTATCATCTTTGTATGTTTATCTGTTAGTTTATATATTCTGTCTCTTATCTTTGAAGTTCCTTACCATCTTGGTAAATGATTTTTCCTGTTTCCGCTTCTCATGCACGGAAGCCGTATAATGCCATGCCTCCCGACGAAGTTTCAGGTAACTCTCATATATGCCACGGTCTATCTCGCCATTTTCTACCGCTTCGATTATAACACAGCCTTTCTCATTAATGTGCTGACAGTCATCGAACCGGCACTTACCCTCGTAGTCTGATATGTCCAGAATCTCCGACAGCTTATCGGCGTTGTCGGTTGTAACACCGAATAGCTTTACCCCCGGAGTATCGATCAGTACGCCCGCGTCCGACATCAATACCATTTCGCGGCGGGTTGACGTATGGCGCCCTTTCCCGGTTGAATCGCTAATCGCACCTGTCTGCAAAACCTCTCGCTCGCAAAGGGCATTGATCAACGTACTCTTCCCTACGCCCGATATGCCTGTAAAGACAATTGTTTCGCCGGGAGCAATAAATGCCCGAAGCCGATCAATGCTTTCCTGCGATTCTATGCTGGTGTAGAAAACGGGTATCTTAGCGGAGATATGCTTCAGAGTGTTTTCCGTCTCTTCCCGGTTGAAACCCAAGTCCGTTTTAGTCAATACCAATACAGGCTGAATGCTTTCGTCTGCGGTTTGCAACATGAAACGTTCAATCCGGCGCACATTAAAGTGTTCATCCAGACTTTGCACGATAAAGGCTTTATCGACAAACGAAGCGATTGCCTGCCGCTCTGAAGCAGTCCCGTTTTTCAGCCGATAAAGCGTCTTTTGCCGGGACAAACTGTCGAGGATAATACCTTTATCTGTATCGACGGGTTGGAAAATAACCCAGTCGCCCGTGCATGGATATTCGGACGCACTCCTGCCATAGAGCATATTGCCGGCAAGTTCGCAGGTATAAAACCCCGATTCGGCAACCACTTCGTAACAGGTTTTATGTGTAACCGCTACCCGTCCGTGTGCGAGGTCTTTATAGTTTGATTCTTGTTTTTGTCGGAATAATTCTTCATTCCAACCGTATAATTGTAAATTGTTCATTGTTGTGTAATTAATTAATCTTCTTCCCGATATAGAACACGTAGCCGTAAAACGCTTTGTACTTATTGTACAACACCTCTTCGCGGCGTTGGTTGTAAATCAGGCTTTCTACTGTTTCGTTTCCGGGGTACTTCTTTAAGAAATCTTCCTGAGCCTTGTGGCAGGGAGCAAAGAAATGTTCCGTCCAGCAGGTTTCCGGGATAACAAATGTGGCAATAGGGACATAGCCTGCTTTCTGCATCTGGGTAACCTTGTTGGGGATCGTATCTATCTCGGGATAGCTTGCCATCCAGAAATCGTTGATCTCCTCGGGGCGTTCATCGGTGAACCACGAGGCTTCCGATACGGCGATGTAGCCGCCTTTCTTCAGATACTGTCGCCATTCGTTCAGTCCGCGTTCATAACCGATATTGTAGATCGCGCCTTCCGACCAAAGCAGGTCGAGCGACTCATTCTCGAAAGGTAGCGGGTCGGTCATTGAACCGACGATGCCTTTTATACGGTCTTGCAGCCCCAGTTGAATGGCGTTCCGGTTGAAGATTTGAATAAAGTCGGGAAACAAGTCCAGTGCGGTAATCTTGCCCGGTGCGTGTTGTGCCAATGTAACTGTCTGTCCGCCCGTTCCGCAACCAATATCGGCAATGCGGGAGTTCTCAGTCAGATTATCGATAAAGCTCAGTGCTTTACGGGTTGTTTCAGGACTTCCCGGTCCTTGACGTTCTACTTGTGCGAAGTATTCGCAGATTAGACTAAAGTCGAAATCGTATATTGTTTTATTTTCGTTACTCATTGTTTTAATGGTATTGTTATGACCATGGGATAGGGATACAATACACCCATCGCAAGTCATAAATTGTTGTTATATAGATATGAAAATAACTCCGGCAAGAACATGCCTGAGTATAAATTAAGGGATAAGTTCGACAGAACGTCGGAACTTATTTACTACACCAAATCCTTCTTAGTTGTTGTCATAGGGTGGCAAAGATACGATATTTTTTTTGTATCTACCTTAAATATAGTGATTGATTCCCGCTTTGCGTGCCTGCGCATGTTGCAGTCGGCGGTTGATGTTGTAGAGTTTGCCATCCTTGATAAACTTGGCTCCTGTTTGTTTGAACCAGAAGGAAACGTTCTGTGCAACGCATAAGTCATGCAATTCAATCACCCAATCATAGTTGCAAGGACGGGCATCATAGCCCGACTCTCCGCCGACAACTACCTGTTCTGCCCACGCACCTATATCATACGGACTGAGGTCGATACGCTCCAGAAGCGGTTCGCAGATAATGATTTTATGTTTTACCAGAGCCTCTTTGTAGATAGGTAGGCGGTAGTCGGCACGATCCTGATTCTCGACAGTGCAGCAGATGGTTACGTTCTCATAACCTTCGTCCCAGTCATCGGGAAGGGATACTTGCAAGCGGTCGATGCGTTTGGTAATCATCATAAACCGTAAATCACTGCGAAGGCGTATCATCTCCCAGGCTTCCGCACGCCACTCATCGGCATCTTCCACGAAGAAGTCGGAAGTAAAACAGGTATAGACCAGCGAACCGGAAGGGATTTTGTATTCACCATTGCGCTTCTTTTGAATGGGTAGGTCAAAGTTCTTGGTTTTGGTTACGATACTACTATCAATACCTCGCTTTGCATCGCCCCGATAGACGTAGCAATGCTGGCAACCTGCACTCAGCTTATGACAGCCGTGCCACAGGTTCCACATCTTGGATTTTGATTCGATAGCGTTCTTGGGCATTCTGGTAGCTTATATCTTAAGTATTCTCTTTAGGTTATCAACAGTTAATAAATTCACTGTCTCAAACCGTCCTTTGTAAAACACAGCAAAGTTATTGAAAACACAGGGCAATTCCTTCGCTTTTTGTAGCGTGTCCACTTGAATGAGAGAGACAGGAATGTCATGCATTTCACCATACTGCTTAATCATCTCGACGTTTTGAGAAATATAGGGACATTGCATGTCATAATAGATGGTCAACTTTTTGTTTTCTATTCCCGGTTCTTTTACCTTGGAGGCAAACCGGGGTTTTGTGTCATCAAAAGAGAGAGCCAGTAGTTCGTACCCGTTATCGGTTGTGTCAACCACTTCAAAGCCGTACTTCTTCGCAAATGACTGGTCGGAAAGCCAAGCTTTTTGTTTTGTTGCCCCAAGCATACAGACGCCGGATTTACCCTTCGCTTTGGCATCATCCAAGCAATACTCCATCAATGCTTTTGCATATCCTTTCCCCTTGTATTCCCCCAAAACCCACAGACAATAGATGTAATAATAGTTATCACCAATGATGGGAACCCAAGCTGTTTCTAAAGGCGCATATTCAATAAAAACCGTAGCCTTGGCATTCAACTTACGAAAGACATGACCTTCGGTTAGTCGGTCAGCAAGCCACCCACGTTTAGTGTCGATACCTGGATGAGACTTTTTGCTGCGGATAATGCAGCAGATATGCTCATCGATGATGTTTTCCGGTGTTATGTTTATGAAATCTGTATTCATATATATTTTTGTTTCAATGCGCATTAACCTTTTAGTCTGAATTTCATCATGATATCGGTTTGCTCATCATTGCCTAAGTTAAAGATATGTTTGTCGAATTCAATAAATCCATTTTTCTTGTAAAAGCGAATTGCTTTTGTGTTTTTCTCCCAAACCCCTAACCATATATACATGGCATTGATGTTCATTGCAATTTGCATCGCTTTCTTATAAAGTGATTGTCCGACATCTTTACCCTGAAATTCTTTTACGACATAAATTCTTTCGATTTCCAATGCTTTTGAATCTTTTAATTCTGTTTGTGATTCTCCAAAGTTCACTTTCAAATATCCAATCACATTGTTGTTATGTCGTGCAAAATAGAATTCAGAATTCTGATCATTTAACTCAGAAGTCAATTTGGCTAATGAGAAACTGGATTCCAAATAATCAGCCATATTTTCTTTGGTGTTATACTCTGAGAATGTTTCCCAAAAGGTTTGCCTACTAATGTCCTGCAATTGATTTATATCGCAAAGAGTGATTCTTTTTATTTCAATATTTCCCATGTGCATTTGACGCAAAAATACGAATTAAAAGAACTTCAACCCAATTATACCAATGATAATCAACGATGCAGAAAACAGTCGCATCAGTCCCATGGAATCATTGAAAAAGAGAATACCTATTGTAATCGTGCCAATAGCTCCGATGCCTGTCCATACGGCATACGCTGTACCAATAGGGATACTTCGCTGAGCAAGATACAGAAAGTAACCGCTCATAGCCATAGAGACTACGGACATCGCAATAAACAAGAACTTGTGTGGAGTAGATGAAGCTAATTTGAAACCGAGAGGCCAGCCTATTTCGAAAAGACCTCCTAATACAAGGAATAACCATGCCATAATTTAATGATTTAGGATGGTCGTCCATCTGTTATTAGTTTATAGCCGGTCGTCCAGCATTGCAAAGGTAATACTTTTTTGGTATCTGCTCAAAGCTTTCTGCTCATCATTATATATTCCTTATAGGTTCCATCTACCTTCCAACCCTGTTTCCAATACAGATTGACTGCTGGCAGGTTCTCTTTATGTACACCCAGCGATATTTCGGGAATATTCATCGCAATAGCTGCTTTATATAGCTCCTCCATCATCCGTTCTCCTATGCCCATTCGCCTGCATTCGGGTATCACGCCCATCGTTAGCTCCGGTAAAGGATAGGTAACCACATGTTCATCAGTAGGTAATAAGCGTATCCACGCTGCGCCTATCATCTGTTTATTGGTTATCTCTGCAATAATTCCTACATCCGAACCTTTGGGGAAGCCTTCTATGTACTGATAGGTATCTGGGTGATTCGGTAAATCATGTACAGACATATTTACTCTTGAGGCAGCGGCGGCATCTACTAAGATTTGAGACATGAAAGCAATGTCATTGCTTGTGGCTAGTCGATAAATGATTGTATCTGTATTCATCTACTCAATGCGTTTTTATTTAATTACTATTTCCAAGCGAATCCAGTTTTTTCAAATCTTCCTTGTCTACTTCCCGCAATTCATACCCGCTGTGGAATAGCCGCTGTGCTTCAAGCGAAATACAGGGTATCGTCCTTCCTTCAAACAACGCTTCTGAGAAATATTCAGCTTTAAAATGATACCAACCACCTTCCAAGTCAGCTTGTTTTGCATCGCCCGAATCGCTGATTATTAACGGATGAATATCAATATGTCCATGTATGGGATGAGATAATTCTACCCGAGCCGGTCGCCAATCGGTTGTGATTTGGTAGCCAAGCCCTTCTAACTTATCAATCAATATCGTTTCAAAAGTAGCATCGAAGTCAATATCAACATCCCGGTGTTCTCTTGTCTGCTCACCAATAAGGATATCAACACCCCAACCTCCGTCAACCCAGTAGCGGATGTTTAGTTCTTCTAACACATCCAAAACCATAAAAAGACTTTTCTTATTGGTAAGGTTCTTGTTCATATTCTTTTTTGATTAAAAATAATCCTTTATTTCATTGCAATATAGCTCGAAAAAGGCTTTCTTGATTGCATCTCTTATCTTAATAAACTCAGATTGTATGAAATCGGCTGTTCCTATTGCCTCGGAAGGATCTTCAAAACCTATATGCAACCGTTTATTTACTTTTCCTGAGAAGGTCGGGCAATGTTCATTTGCACCGCCACAAACTGTAATAACGTAGTCCCAATCATCATTCGTATAATCATCTACGTTATGGGGCGTATGGTGCGAAATGTCTATTCCAACCTCTTGCATAACTTCTATTGCTTTAGGATTTACTTGCCCACTTGGCTGTGTCCCTGCCGAATAAACCAGTAGTTTGGTGTCAAAGGATTGCAAGAAACCATGTGCCATTTGGCTTCTGCAACTATTGCCTGTGCAAAGAATAAGAATTTTGGGTGGCATTTTGTTTATTATTAGTTGCCAGTGCCCGACATCACGCCATTGGTCGAATTTCCAACCAATTTCTTTCATGTGCGATACCTGTTTGAAACCGAAACTTTCATGCAGACGTACACTTCTTTCATTCGGAGTGCAAATACCGGCAATAATAGAATGTATGTCTCTTTTATGTATTTCTTTGAAAAGATACTGGTACAAAATTGTGCCAAGACCTTTGCCTTTTTGATCTTTCTCCAGATATACAGTTACCTCTTTTGTGGATGAATAAGCACAGCGGTTATTCCAGTTGTGCAGATAGCAATAACCTACTATTTTACCGTTTACCTCTCCGACAAAATAAGGAAAGTCATCATCTAAAAAAGCAGCTATTCGATGCTGCATCTCACTTTCGCTTACGGCAACCGTCTCAAAAGTTACGGCAGTATATTCTATATAGTAGTTGTAAATATCGCAGATTTCTTTCGCGTCAGCTAAAGTTACATTTCTAATTTTCATATTATTATGAACAATAGTAGATATTTATTTGTCTTACATTTCATTTCTCCGCTACAATAAACATTTCGCTACCGGATGTAAAGCTATTGCCATCCAAAATATTCTTGTGTATAGTAACTTTTCGGAAACCTATATTTTGTAGGACGAGAATGATCTCTTCTTCTGTGTAATATCTATCCCAAACAATGAATTGTTTGGTCTCGTCTTTAGTCAATAGGTTATATTGATAGCCAAATGCTTTATTCTCGGGGTAATGGAAAGTTTGGCTCAACAACAGATATTCCTCTTGACTCCAGAAGCCTCCTTGATGAGCATAATCCCAGCCTTTATCTTTCTGCTTGTCTTTCACGAGTTCTTCGGTAAAGACATCGAAAATGAAAACACCGCCATCATTCAAGGAATGATATATATTTTCCAGCAATTTATCTCTGTCTTTGTCGGAATGAGTGCCCAAGTCGCAGTAAATCATGATTACTGTATCATACTCCCCAGCGGGATACTCATTTATATAATCGCCCAAAATGTAGTTGATATCCGTTCTTTTGCCAATTGCATATTCGATGGAAGCCTTGTTGAAATCAATCCCTGTTACATCATAGCCTTTATCTTTGAATAGAGAAGTGTATAAGCCAGGACCACATCCCAAATCAAGCAGACGGCTTTTGGGTTTTGACTGATTAAGTACAAAATCTATGATTTTTAATATTGACTCCTGTTTCCGACTTGCTCCATCGGATATTGGATTCAAATGTTCTTTCAGCATCTGTTGCTGAATATAAGGATCAGTCCATATATTGCAGGTTGATTTCTCGAATAATGTGGGTTTGTTATTTCTGATTTCCATGCTTAATCCCATTCCTTTTCAGATACAAAGATACTATCTTATTCCACAGGAATATAGATTTCTGTTTTCAACTTTTCGGGTTCTGTTCTGTCTGGGTGATTGAGGTATTTCTCGAAACAAGGATAATCCCTAAGCCTCAAGCCATTCTCCGGCAAGAGTTTTCCATAAATCATATCATAGACAGCATCTAAATTGCTGTATGCTCCCTGATAGTGAAACATAGCAAACTTTCCCGCTTTGATTTCTTTTACTCCAATATCGCCTTGTGGCTTTACGTCTTTTTTAACGACAAGGCAAATATCGGTGCGGAGTTTATCGCTTTCTGTCACTTTCGGGTCATCGTGATAAATGGCTATATGCTCCATTCCGGCAGTAAAGAGCTTGTGTTCTTTGACGAATTGCCACAAACGTTGCCATGAACCTGAGAAGTCGAGGCTTCCGTATTTGCCTGTGAGTTTAATGTAAATGGCTTGCTTGGCTTCAATCTCCACTATTTTGGGTGCTTTTATCTTTAATTGCATATCTTTCTTTTCTGCTTTCATAATGGTAAAATCTTTGTTGGTGCGGTATTCTGACGGCGAAATACCATATTGTTGTTTGAATGCTTTTGATAAAGACGCAGGAACATCGTAGCCGACACGGTAGGCGATTTCAGCAACAGACATATCGGTATATCGAATCAAACGGGCAGCAGTTTCCAGCCGAACCCTAACGATATAAGTTCCGATAGGTTCTCCCATAAACGCACGGGTAATGCGGTGGAAGTGATAGGGAGAGAAATGACTTATTTCAGCCAGTTTTGTCAAATCAACGGCTTGATCCAAGTGATTGTTGATATACTCCACAATGATATTGATCTGTTTCTGGTATTCCTCTATGGTTGATATTCGTTGTTGCATCTTATTTACTGAAATTAGATTCCTAAAACTCTCATTACTTCCTCCGCATGTTCACGGCAGTAGGCCTGGGTGAATGCTATAAAAGGTATTCCTATTAATACGCTTGACAATAATCCGTTTCCTAAAACCTTGTAATCTTTGTCTTTTAATGTAATCCATAAACCCAATACGATATTGAGCGTCATAATGATATGGGAGAATTGGGTCAAAAGATCAATTCCGCTTTTCCACGGAAAGATAAACAAGCCCATTGTTCCGAAGAACATCATCGGCACAACGGCGATTGTAAGCCACATTTTGTTCTTTGTTCTGAAATAGAAGATTAACCCCAGCAGGAAAGCGATACTCGACGGAGCACATGCGTTGAAAACAAGCCATTGAACAGCGCTCACTTTGGCAATGCCCAGAAAATACCATGTGCTGTTGGCAACGGTTAGTAGAAGGATAACCGCTAGGATAATACTTGTAACTCGTTCTGTTTTTGTCATACTCATTTCTTTTATTTGTTTCTACAAAAGTATGATGCAAACAGATTTAGGACTTTTCCTATCTTGCTAACTTATAAAATAGGAGTGGCTTTCTATCTACTATTTTCAGTCCTTACTTCTTTTTATAAACGATCTGAACTATACCATTTTCATAGCTCCTACAATCCTGTAATTTCCATTCTAATTCTTTTGGACTATCAGGAAACAATGGTATTCCGTTTCCAAGAAGAACTGGGATAGTAGTTATTATCATTTCATCAACCATATCCTGATTGAGAAGCATTGTTATTAACTGACCACCGCCGACAAGCCAGATGTCTTGACCTTTTTCTTCTCGAAGTTTTGAAATCTCTTCAACTATATTCTCCGTAATAAAGTGGACGTTCTCTTTTGTCCCCATCGAATTGCGGGTTACAACATAGGACGTTTTATCCTTGTATGGCCAAACGAAATCCATATTCAGAATGTCTCGGTATGTTTGTCCGCCCATGATAACCGTATCGACGGACTTGTAGAAATCATCATACCCGTAATTTGTTTCAGAGTTAATGGGATATTTCATTAACCAATCCAAATCGCCATCGTTGCGGGCAATGTACCCGTCAATGGAAGCTGCTATGTATAACTTTATTTTCTTCATGATTCTTAAAATGTTATGCTAAATACGAAAAAAGCGTGGAACTCACACTGCTCAATGTAGAGGTACTGGCATACCCGACTATCGAAACAGGCAAGTCCACGCCATACTTTCGTATAGCATGAACATTGCGACTGTTGTCTCGATAGTCTTTGAAAAGTGCCAGTTTTCTACATTGAGACGTTCAGCGAACGTTATGTTATATATCTATGAAGTATCTGATATACTTCTTATTTTCTTTATTTTACGCATACAAAGATAATATATTTAATTGGGTTATCTGCCGTCTGCCTCATTCATTCTTCGGTTCAAGGCTTTAATCAAGCGGTTGAGATACTCTGTCCGATTGGTTTTTCGACTTCTGATTTCTAAAAATATGCGATAAATATCGCTCAAATCGACTTTGAATATTCGCCCGAAAATAGTTGCCAATGCTTTAATTTCTATCATTCCCGCATTGATACTTTTTTCTTCATGGATTCCATAAATTATTTCTCCAAGTGCCGTTTTCTTATCAGTCCATTTAGCAGGAGGCAGTTCATCATTTATGTTATAGCTGTTTTCTTCTTGATATTTCAGTTTCGATAACTCGCAATTCAGATAAGCCGCCAGCATATCGTTGGCAAGCAATCTGGCTGCTTTGAAGTCAGAGTTTGTGGAAAAACGAGGGTCCCTTTCAAAATAGAAACTTTCGAGGTTTAAATCCATTTCAAAACGACCTCGCACAAAATAGTGTTCGTCAAAGCAAGTCTGTCCTGAGCGATAATATTGGATAAATTCAGCGTTCTTATTGGAAAATGAATTAATGTTATCAATCTCTTTTTCCAAATATGCTCTTATGGTAGTGTAGTTTGAAACAGGACGATTGACTTCAAGATAGTATATCTTACGAAGATATATCAGCCTACTAAATATCTTGGGTTTCGTTTCTTTGAAGAACGCAATCTCCTCCTGTCGTGTAAGAAATTCGTATTTCGAAACATTTGCTTTCAATTTTTCAAAAGCATCTTCCATCATCAATATCATAGACGGAACGTTTTGAACTATATCGTACAGTTCTAATTCTCCAACTTGTATTGAAGCCTTCAATTCGCTGACTATTTTTTCTATTTCATTTTTCATAACCGTTGTTTAGAGTAAGAGCAAGCGCAACATAACGTTTGTAGATTCCTGCTTTCAAATTTCGAACTCAAAAATAGTGGTAGTCAATCATCTGAAATTGTAAATAATAGACGTCCCACACGTTTTTAGCAACAAAAATATTCATTGTTTTCCACCTGAGAAATGACTATTTATAGCTATCTTTGCCCCATGATTTCCAATAATATAACTCCCGAAGAACTATGGTCAAGGCAGCATATCAGCAACTTTGACATCAACTATGATTTATGGAATAAGAAGCGGGAATCTATACAGGCATTCTCCCGAATGAGCCAAAGTTGTATTTTCACAGTCGATGTGTTCAAAGAAAGGTACGACTTCGCTTCTGATAACTTCTCTACTCTTTTCGGATATAATCCTGCTTGGATAAAAACGATAAGGAAGCAGGGCGATCTATTGGAAGACAGGATACATCCGGATGACCGTTCCCAGCTGTTGGAGTACCAGATTGAGCATGGGAAGTTTATTTATTCGCTTCCGCAGGAAGAAAGAAATGACTATCAGCAGATATTCCAATACCGGATACTGAACGCTAAAGGGCAGTATGTAAATGTAACCAGCCGACAGCAGGTTCTTGAGAAGGATAGGAACGGCAAGGCTTGGATTATTATGGGAGTTGTAGATATATCTCCCGACCAAACATTTACCGAAAGAATCAAGCGAACGGTTATTAATAGTAAGACGGGCGAGATATTTGCTCAGGCATTCACTCCGGCAGAGAAACAGTTAACTAACCGGGAAAAAGAGATACTTCTGTTAATTCGTCAGGGCTTTCTAAGTAAAGAAATTGCAGATAGACTGCATATCAGTATTTATACGGTTAATAATCACCGAAAGAATATATTGTCTAAACTGGATGTTGATAATGTGATGGAGGCGATTAATACTGCACGCGATTTTGGCATCATCTATTAAGGTAGCCAATCCAAACTGTTTGTCAACGGATTGGTTTTTCTCCATTGTTCCAGTTCCTCATACGTTTTCACTCCACCCGTAAAAACAGCATGGTATATCTCTATACCCGGAATAAATACACCTTCCGGCACATCGTATTTGATTTGAAGAATAGTTTGTCGGATTTCAGGCGTTAGTTGATTGATTATAGCATCGGTTACTCGCTCTACCGTGCCGTCATACTTGGAACCTCGGCGGATATGAATCATGTCAAACTTCCATGTGTTCCCTTCTTTATCTTCATACCGGGCGTGCCATTCGATACATTCTTCTTCGGTATTTATCCCATTTATATATTGGATTTCTTTCAGAGGAAGACGTTCTGCCAACTCCTGCATAACAGAGAAACTCTCTATTATATTGAGATGGTCGGTATAGATGTGCATGTCTATATCCCTGCTTTTCATCAACAAACCTGATTTAAGCGAACCGATAATATTAACAGTTGCACCAATGCGTTCCCATGCCGGGATAATACGAGTATCTTCCAGTATTTCCCATGCGGCTTGCTGATTCTGCTCTGCGAGTTTTAGAATATCCATATTTATTTTATTGAGCGTGCAAAGATACAAAACTGGTTTTGATATTTAGCTATAAATAGCCATTTCGTACACCACTGATATGCAGTAATTTTGCGCACCCTTTTGTGTCTTTTTTAATGTAATAACAAGGAGTGCTTTATGATATTTAATAAAACAGAGAAACAGGAACGTGATTATTTACAGCAGGTTATCAATTTGCTGAATAAGACTATTAATAGTACGGATGTGTCAGTGAAAGAACATGTCGATACACTGGCAGAGTATAAAGATTACCTGTGGTCGAACAAAGATATTGACCCGCACGAGATTCGCTCGATGCGGGAAAGCATTCTGAATCATTTTGCATTAGGCGAGAATGTGATTGATAAACGCAAACGATTGGGTAAGATACTGGATATTCCATACTTCGGTCGGATTGACTTTAAGAGTAGGGAAAAAGACGGAAAAGTTTTACCTGTCTATATTGGCGTTCACTCGTTCTATGATTCGGATAGTAAGATGAGCTTTATTTATGACTGGCGTGCGCCGATTTCGAGTATGTTTTATGACTATGAATTGGGAGAGGCTTCTTACGAATCTCCGGCAGGCGAAGTGACGGGAGATATTACACTCAAACGGCAATATCGTATTCGGAAAGGCAGAATGGAATATATGATTGAGAGTTCGCTGACTGTTCATGATGATATTCTTCAAAAGGAATTAAGTTCCAATGCGGACGATAAGATGAAGAATATCGTGGCTACCATTCAGCGGGAGCAGAACCGGATTATCCGTAATGAAGATGCTCAAACAATCATCATACAAGGAGTTGCCGGATCGGGAAAGACTTCTATTGCCCTGCACCGTATCGCTTACCTGCTTTATGCTTTCAAGGGTAGCATTTCCTCAAAGGACATATTGATAATCTCACCCAACAAGGTGTTTGCCGATTACATATCTAATGTGCTTCCCGAACTTGGCGAAGAAACCGTACCTGAAACCAGTATGGAGCAAATACTTTCCAGCGTATTGGACAACAAATATAAGTTTCAGACCTTTTTTGAGCAGGTAAACGAATTGCTCACAAAACCAGCTCCGGGCTTTACAGATCGCATACAGTATAAGGCATCGTTTGATTTTATTTCCCAACTCGACCGATTTATCCTGCATATTGAGAACAACTATTTCAAAGCGGTAGATGTAAAGCTAACAAAGCATGTTACTATTCCTGCCGAATTTATTGAAGAACAATTTAGGCGTTTTGACCGCTATCCGATGCGGCAACGTTTTGAAACAATGACTGATTATATTCTGGAAATGGCACAGGTTCAATATCGGATCACAGTTACCACTGCCGAACGGAATATGCTCAAAAAAGAAATAAGGAACATGTTTGCCGGGAACAACGATGTACAGGTCTATAAAGATTTCTTTGAATGGATTGGTAAGCCCGAGTTGTTTAAGATGCGTAAGAATCGAACACTTGAATATGCGGATTTAGCACCATTGGCTTATATCCACATCGCATTGGACGGGAATAACACGAAATCGCCAGTCAAACACCTTTTGATTGATGAGATGCAGGACTACTCACCTATACAGTATAAGTTGATACAAAAGCTATATCCTTGTCGAAAGACCGTTTTGGGTGATGCAAGCCAGTCAGTTAATCCTTACGGTTCATCGAATGCGGATATGATTCAGAAAGCACTCATTACGGGAGAGGTGATGAAACTATGCAAGAGTTATCGTTCAACATACGAGATAACTGATTTTGCACAGAAGATTCGGAAAAACGAAGAACTGGAACCCGTTGCCCGGCATGGAGAGAAACCGCAAATTCTTAAATGCAAGAATGAGGAAGATGAAATATCCTGCATTGCGAACTTGATTTCTACATTCAAAAAGTCGTCCTATAAATCACTTGGGATTGTTTGTAAGACTGAATTACAGGCAAAAGACATAGCAGATAAGTTAAAAGCATATACAGATGATGTTTACTTCCTTTCAAATCAAAGTTCTGCTTTCGTACAAGGTATTATAATCACTTCTGCTCACATGGCAAAAGGGTTGGAGTTCGATGAAGTAATCATTCCGCAAGTGACTGATAAGAATTACCAATCGGAGATTGACCAGAGTATGCTCTATGTGGCGGCGACAAGGGCGATGCATCGATTGACATTGACTTTTGTTGGGACGAAAAGTAAATTGTTTTAGTTTCACTATAAAGCGAATAATATTTCATTTTGCTTAGGGATTACATCTATTTTCTGTACCTTTGTCTCGTATTGGAAATGACAATAGCATTGTCGGGCAAAACGCCGAAAAAAGCACTATGTTCATTCATTTGCACGGTTGTTTTGATACTCTATAAGATATTATAAATGTGGTAGTTACTAAAAGGCAAAACGTTCTGGTGGCACCACACAAGAACCATAATTGATCACAGA
>Ga0172377_10001598_pt1 | contig 22962 bp, 17 predicted proteins | sample Pumphouse3metaG_FD_119749 | JGI IMG/M metagenome (GOLD analysis project Ga0172377, IMG submission 119749) | Leachate microbial communities from a municipal landfill in Southern Ontario, Canada - Pumphouse #3 metaG | ecosystem: Engineered > Solid waste > Landfill > Unclassified | place: Canada... | reverse complement strand
CATCAGTTATCCCGGATATAGTGGCGAAGAATTACTCGAAGAGTTATTGTATTATGGCATCAGTGCCATTTCATTGGCTATTACCGGCAGTCAACGATTGGAAGGATTAAGGGCTTGTGTTTCATTGGTTCCTAAGAGTCAGTTTTCTGAATTGGAAGAACGCTTGAAAGCGTTTGCAAAAAATCATCCTTTATAAAAGCACACTTATTATGGCTATTAAAACGAAATACAGAAAATACAGATATATCAATCCAAAAGGAATTGCATTTTTAAATGCATTAGGTATAAGTTTAGTAGCCATCATTGTTTTTTGTTTACTTCATTTTACGCTGGGTTTGCCCTTGGGTATAAGCTTAGTCGTAATGTCGTTAGCAGGGTTCCTCTTTGCTTTTTTATTAACATATTTGTGGATAGACTCCTTTATTTATCAAAAAATCCGCTTGTTATACAAAGTAATTCTCGATTTTAAAATGTCGAAAACTACTAAAAAAGAATGGGAAAAAAAATATCGTTCCATAGAAGCAGCCGAAAAAGATGCCATGATTTTTATGGAGAAAAAAAATGCAGAAATGGAACAATTGCGAAAAATGGAGAATTATCGGAAGGAGTTTTTAGGAAATGTGTCACATGAACTGAAAACTCCTTTGACTACGATTCAAGGTTATGTGTTAACGCTATTAGACGGTGGATTGTCCGATGAAAAAATTAACTATAAGTATTTATTTCGTGCCTCTAAAAATATCGATCGTATTATTGCCATTGTTGACGATTTGGAAATGATTTCTAAGCTAGAATATCAAGAGTTTTCACTCCATTTTGAAACTGTAGATTTGTATAAATTATTACATGAAACGATAGACTTATTTGAAATACAATCTAAGAAAAACAATGTAAACTATGTAATCAATGCCAATGTAGAACATTCCTATAAGGTATATGCCGACAAAGAATGTTTGCAAAATGTATTTATGAATCTCATCAGTAATGCTATAAAATATAACGATAAAGAGGAAAAACAAATTAAAATCAAATTCTTCGATATGGATGAAAATTATTTAGTGGAAATTACCGATAATGGGATAGGTATTGAAAGTGAATCCATTCCACGATTATTCGAACGGTTTTATCGTGTCTCCAAAGACCGCTCACGCGAAATGGGAGGTTCAGGTTTAGGGCTTGCTATAGTGAAACATATTATCGAAGCCCACGGTCAAACCATTAACGTGAGAAGTACTCCCAATATAGGTTCCACTTTTAGTTTTACGCTCAAGAAGGCAAATTAAGTATATGTAAATCATTCATTAGACCAGCAAGTAGGGTTTTGCTGTTGCAGTTAATGTTATTTTTTGAATTTCTTTAAATCTTCCATAGGAAGCAGCTATCAATCATTTCATATATCGTAATCCCAGGTGTTTAAACAAAAATCCGATAACAGGAATTTTCAAAATACGTTCTTTGTCGGAGGTGTTGTGATAAATTAAAACGCAAAGGTAAAGTTTTTTTTGATTGTATAATTAGTTTCATCATTGTCCGATATAAATTTCGATATTGTTACTGATTCTTCGCTTCACTTCGTTACGCTCAGAATCTGTTGAGTTTTATCGGACAATAGTGAATTAGTTTAAGCAATAAGTTGTTTTTTTAGAGATAAACAAGTTTAATTTTATCATTCAAACAAAATTACATTTACACATACTTTCGGAATATGATAATTTTGTGTACTTTTGCGCCACAAATCTTAAATGAAAATATTTAATTATGATGCAGAAATTAGCCGTAGTTGCTTTTGGCGGAAATGCTTTATTACGAGCAGGTGAACGTGGTACTATCGACGAACAGGAAACAAATGTGTATCGCACTTGTGAAGGTTTGTTGGAACTGGTAAAGCATAACTATAATATTGTTATCGGTCATGGTAACGGTCCTCAGGTAGGGAATATATTGTTGCAAGTCAATGCCGGTGAAAAAATGTTTGGTATTCCCGAAATGCCCATGGATATTTGCGGGGCTTATTCACAAGGCTTTATCGGTTATATAATTGAACAACAGTTTCAGAATGTGTTAAAAAAACATGCCGTTGAACGTAACATCGTTTCTTTGATAACACAAGTGATCGTCGATAAAAACGATCCGGCTTTCCAACATCCCACCAAGCCCATAGGTCCTTATTACAGCAAGGAAGAGATGGAAGATTTAAAACAAAAGAATCCGAAAGATTCCTATACCGAAGATCCCAAGGGTAAAGGATGGCGTAAAGTAGTGGCATCACCAAAACCGCTCTTTATCAATAATACCCCTGTTATCGAAAAACTTGCCCGCGAAGGTAATATAGTAGTTACGGTGGGTGGTGGCGGCATTCCGGCCTTTTATGTGGAACCCGATAAACTGCAAGGTATCGATGCCGTTATCGATAAGGATTTGGCATCCTCGAAATTAGCCGTCGATATCAAAGCCGACGAATTTTATATTTTAACCGATGTGCCCAAAGTATATATCAATTTCCGAAAACCGGGGGAAAAAGCTTTGGATGTGATTAGTGTTGCCCAAGCAAAACAATACATTCAAGAAGGTCATTTCACGGAAGGTTCCATGGCACCTAAAATACGTGCCGCCATTCATTTTGTGGAACAAAGCGGTAAAAAATGCATCATTACCGAAGCCGGTCGCTTGGGTAATAGCGATTGTGGTACTCATATTATAGCGTAAACATAAATATTTAATCATAAAAAATAATAGAATTATGGCTTTTAATGTAAGAAACAGAAATTTTTTGAAGCTTTTAGATTTCTCACCCAAAGAAATACAATTCTTTTTGGATTTGGCTGCCGATTTGAAAAAAGCTAAATATACCGGGACAGAACAACCGATGTTGAAAGGTAAAAATATCGTATTGTTATTCGAAAAAGATTCAACCCGTACCCGTTGTTCCTTTGAAGTTGCGGCATTAGATCAAGGCGCACACGTAACCTATTTAGGCCCTTCCGGTTCGCAAATGGGTAAAAAAGAATCCATGAAAGATACCGCCCGCGTGTTGGGACGTTTGTATGACGGCATAGAATACCGCGGTTATTCGCAAGATATAGTCGAAGCATTGGGAAAATATGCCGGTGTGCCGGTATGGAACGGTCTAACCACCGAATTTCATCCCACACAAATCTTAGCCGATTTTATGACCATGCTTGAACACAGCGATAAACCCTTAAATCAGATTTCCTTCTGTTATTTAGGCGATGCCCGCAACAATATGGGTAACTCCTTGATGGTTGGTGCTGCCAAAATGGGAATGGATTTCCGTGCCGCCGCTCCCAAAGCTTGTCAACCCGATACCAAATTAGTGGATCAATGTAAAGAAATAGCCAAAGAAACAGGGGCTAAAATAAAAATTACCGATAAAGTGGATGAAGCCGTTAAAGGGGTCGATTTCTTATACACCGACGTTTGGGTTTCCATGGGTGAACCGGCCGAAGTTTGGGAAGAAAGAATAAAATTATTAAAACCTTATCAAGTCAATAGGGATGTGGTTAAGAAAACGGGAAATCCGAAAGTGAAATTTCTGCATTGCTTGCCTGCATTCCATAACAGAGAGACTACGGTTGGTGAAGAAATTTATCAAAAATACGGTTTGGAAGCTATGGAAGTAACCGAAGATGTGTTCGAATCGCCCATGTCGATTGTTTTCGACGAAGCCGAAAACCGTTTACATACCATCAAAGCAGTGATGGTGGCAACTTTAGGAAAATAAAATAAACTATAAGGAAGCCTTGAGTGTTAGTTAAACTCAGGCCTTCCTTTTTTGCTTATTTTACGGCTTTGCTATATATTAATGATATAATATGCATTTACACGATACCATATGTGCTTTATCCACGCCTCTCGGACAGGGAGCGCTTGCGCTGATTCGATTATCAGGGCCTGATGCTTATACGGTGATGCGAAAGGTGTTTGAACCTAAAAATCAACAGGAAGCATTCGCTTCTCATAAGGTCTATTTCGGAGAAATTCGGGATGATGATCAATGGATTGATGAAGTCTTGGTAACCTATTTCAAAAAACCGCATTCCTATACAGGTGAAGATATGGTGGAGATTTCTTGTCACGGGTCAAGTTATATACAAAAGTGCATACTCGAATTATTGATACGCAAAGGATGCCGCATGGCTGAGGGGGGAGAGTTTAGTCTGCGTGCTTTCATGAACGGTAAAATGGATTTGTTGCAAACCGAAGCCGTCGGCGATTTGATTGCTTCTCAATCGAAGTTATCCCATCAACTGGCTTTTGAACATATGCGGGGAGAATTTTCTCTGAAAATAAAACAGCTACGTGCCGATTTGTTGCGTTTCGCTTCTTTGCTCGAACTCGAACTTGATTTTGCCGAAGAAGAGGTGGAATTTGCCGACCGTAACGAAATACAAATGCTAATAGTCAATCTTAAAATCGAAATACATACCTTGCTCGATTCCTTTCAAAAAGGCAATGTCTTGAAAAACGGCATACCCGTTGCCATAGTAGGTAAACCCAATGTAGGAAAGTCTACTTTATTGAATACCTTGCTAAACGAAGACCGTGCCATTGTTTCCGACATACCGGGTACGACACGCGATACCATAGAGGATTGTATAAATATTCAAGGTTATACGTTTCGTTTTATCGATACGGCCGGTTTACGTGCTTCGACCGATGTGATTGAAAGTTTCGGTATTGAACGCAGCTACAAAGCCATGGAAGAAGCCATGTTGATTCTGTATATGGTAGATAAAGAAGGGGATGATAAAGAAGAAATTGCCACTTTAAGAAAAAAGTATACAGATAAAACAATCTATGTTCTTCAAAATAAAATAGATTTGTTAAACGCAGCATGTGAACAAGAAGACCATGAGATATTGTTTATCTCGGCAAAAAAGAAAATACATATAGATAGAATAATGCAAGCCTTGTTGACATTTGCCGAAGGTCTCCAATCCAAAGGTGAAACACTGATCTCCAATATACGTCATTACGAAGCCTTACACAAAGCTTATGATTCATTGCTTCAGGTAGAAACAGCTTTCGATCAAAAACTTCCAACCGATTTGGTGATGGTTCATGTGAAAGATGTACTGATGCATTTGGGTGAAATTACCGGCGAAATTACCAACGACGACATTTTACATTCGATTTTTAAGGATTTTTGTATCGGTAAATAGTTAATCGTCAATATAAAGACGTTAAAACATTGATATGGTACTTATCATTATGATAATACCTCCGATTAATGAAACAATAGGATACAGTATATTGGTTTTTATTTCCTGATTTTTTAAGTCATGCATAATTTCTTTTAATATTTCTTTGTCTGCCATACCTTTAGGTCTGATTTGAACGGTTCCTATCCATGATTGCATGCTTATGCTAAATTCAACTTCCGGATTTTTAATTTTTATAGATGAAAGGCTTTCTTCAAATTCATACTTATTGTTTTGTAAGGTTTCTATTAATTTCGATTGAAAATCCTTTCCATCAACACCGTAAATTATATATCCTTTCATCATAAATGTGAACCAAACTATCATCCCAATAAAAAGAAGTGAAAGTAATATGTGGCTGAAGTCAGGATCTTCAATGAATAATATTACGCTGGTAATGATTTGTGGTAAAAAGCACAATGCAAATAAAATCGTCATCCAAACGGACTTTATTATTAAAGGTTTTTTACATACAAAGGTATATAATGCCATAAGAATAAGCAAAAAAGATACAATGAAAAGAACAACAAATAAAAAGTTTAAGTAATTCATGTTATTATTTATTAAGTTTTAATATAGCAAACTGATTTTTACATCTTTTCAGGTAGGTCTATGCCTAAAAGATTCATCGCTTTGCGTATGACGGAAGCGGTAAAAGCCGATAATTGTAAACGAAAATGGCGCAGGTCATCATTCATTTCTTTTAAAACAGGGGTGTCTTGGTAAAAACGGTTGTAGGTCTTTACCAATTCATAGGCGTAATTAGCCAGTAGGGAAGGATTTAATTCCGAAGCAGCTTGTTTGAGCGTTACCGGGTAGTCGTAAAGCATGCGAAGTATCTCTTTTTCCGCTTCGGGAATAACATCAATATTATAATTGGGTAATTCCAATGTGTTAACACCGGCTTTGCGTAAAAGTGAACAGATGCGTGCATGGGTGTATTGTATAAAAGGGGCGGTGTTCCCATTCAGGTCGATGGATTCTTCGGGATTAAATAACATATTCTTTTTAGGGTCTACTTTGAGGATAAAATATTTCAAAGCACCTATGCCTATCATGCGGGCAAGTTCGTTTAATTCCACTTCGTTGAAATCATGCTTACCTAATTCCTCTGTTTTTTGTTTGGCCATACCTATCATTTCTTCCATTAAATCATCGGCATCGACCACAGTGCCTTCTCTCGATTTCATTTTTCCGGAGGGAAGTTCAACCATGCCGTAAGAGAGATGGTATATACGTTTTCCCCAATCATAAGATAGTTTATCGGATAAAATACGTTTAAGTACGTCGAAATGATAATTCTGTTCATTGCCAACCACATAAATCATTTGTTGGGGTTGATATTCTTTGGCACGAAGCACAGCGGTTCCTAAATCCTGGGTGATATATACCGAAGTGCCATCGGAGCGGAGCAATATTTTTTCGTCCAGTCCTTCTTCTGTTAAATCCACACGTATGGAACCGTCGGGATGTTGGTAGAAGGCCTTTTTTGCCAATCCTTCTTTTACGATTTCTTTTCCCAATAGATAGGTTTCCGATTCGTAATATACACGATCGAAGGTTATTCCCAGATTGTTATAGGTTTGTTCAAAACCGTCATACACCCATTGATTCATGTTTGCCCATAGCTTGCGTACATCTTTATCTCCTTCTTCCCAGCGTCGTAACATCTGTTGGGCTTCCAGTAGGATAGGAGCTTGTTTTTCGGCATCTTCCTTGCTTTTACCTTGGTTTATAAGTTCTGCGATTTCAGCTTTATACTGTTTATCAAATTCGACGTAATACTTACCAACCAATTTATCCCCTTTCATCCCGGTCGTTTGGGGCGTTTCGTTTGCACCGAATTTTTGCCAGGCAAGCATGGATTTACAGATATGTATACCGCGGTCGTTGACCAAATTAAGACGAATGACTTTTTTTTTGTTTGCATCCATGATACGTGCTATGGCATCGCCGAGCAGGTTATTACGTATATGTCCTAAATGCAAAGGCTTATTGGTGTTTGGTGAAGAGAATTCTATTAAAACAGGTGGTCCGTCGGAATTCGTTTCTATGTTGCCAAATGCAAGATTTTGTATTTCTTTTTGTAAAAAGTCAATCCACGTTCGATGGCTGACTGAAAGATTTAGGAATCCTTTGATGATCGTATAACTTTCGATAAAATCTAATTTTTCTTTTAATGCCTTACCTATTTCATCGGCTGTTTGTTCCGGACTTTTTCTTGACAGTTTCACAAAAGGAAATACAGGCAAGGTGAAATCGCCTGTAAATTCCTTTTTTGTCTTCTGGATATTAATGCTTTCAGGCATTACTTCGATTGCGTATAATTCCTGTATGCTTTCTATGCTTGCTTCGGTAATTTTAGTTTCAAAACACATCATTTCCTTATTGTTTATTATAATTCCGTTCTCCGAAAATGGCACTGCCAATGCGAACCATGGTACTGCCTTCTTCAATGGCAATAGGGAAGTCGTCGGTCATGCCCATGGAGATTTCTTTAAAATAAGATGATTTGGGAAAATAAGTCTGTTTGAGTTGGTCGAAGTAAGCCTGTAATGTTTTAAATTCTTGTCGTATTAAGGTTTTATTATCGGTAAAGGTAGCCATACCCATTACACCGCAAAGGCGGATGTGATGCAATTGCTTGAATTGTTGATCAGTAAGCATGGCATTGGCTTCTTCCATCGAAAAACCGTATTTTGTTTCTTCCGTTGCAATATAAAACTGTAATAAACAATCAATCACACGACAATCCTTTTCGGCTTGACGGTTGATTTCCATTAAGAGTTTATAGGAATCAACACTATGAATTAAATGCACAAAAGGAGCAATGTATTTCACTTTGTTACTTTGCAAGTGTCCGATAAAATGCCATTCAATATCATGTGGGAGATTTTCGGATTTACTTCGCATCTCTTGTGCTTTATTTTCGCCGAAACAACGATGTCCGGCTTCATAAGCCTGCTGGATGTCTTCGAGAGGTTTGGTTTTAGATACTGCAATTAGCTTCACTCTTTCAGGGATTTGCTCTTTTATTCTTTGTAGATTTTCCTTTATGCTATCCATAGTGAATTTTTTTTGCAAAAATACATAAAAACCGTTTAACAGATTGCCGTATAAGAATGATTAAATTTATATTCCAAAATACCATATGATTTGTAATTGTTGTAGGATGTTATTACTAATAATTTTCATGCAGTAAATTGTTTTACAGTAACAAATATTTTTTTTCTTTTTTTTCTATTTATAACAATTAATACATTATCTTTGCAATGAATTAAATAAATGTTTACCTAAAATAAAGATTATATGAAAAAGTTAAGCCTTATTTTTTCAGTTTTAACCGTAGTCGCACTTTTGTTTTCTTCTTGTGCAAAGCTTTGTCATTGTACTTATTATGAAGATGGTAAAAAAATAGCTACCTTTACTGACAATGATGTCAAGTATTTTGAAAGTAGTATTTGTGAGGATAATTCCGAGAGCCCTCGTCAAGGACCTTCCATGATTACCGAAGGAAAAGAAGTGACGATTGAACTTAAATGTAAGTAATAACCAATAAAATAAATAGGCTCCATTTTGGAGCCTATTTATTTTGTTAATGAATAGAAAATGAATAGAATTATTGTTCTTCTGTTTTTTATATTCGGTTGTTTTACTTTGTCGTCGCAAAATGTCTTTTGGGTGTTTTTTACCGATAAAGCCGGTGCGACATTCAATCCTTATGAATATTTTGATATAAAAGCCATTGAACGAAGGTTAACACAGCAAATTTCCATATATGATAGTACGGATTTCCCTTTAAATGCCTTTTATGTACATCAAGTCGAAGGTTTATCGGAAGAAGTCATAGGCGAAACGCGATGGTTTAATGCCTTAGCGGTTCAAGCGAGTCCGGAAAATATAAAACGAATAGCAAATCTACCTTTTGTAAAAGAAATTCAATCCATTCAAACCTATCCCTTGATGTCGGCTTACGAAAACATGACAGATCAGGATGTAGATAAATATTTATCCGATATCAGTGATAGCATACTCACTGTTCATAAGCAATTAGCTCGTATGCAAGGTCAATATTTTCATGAAGCCGGTATAGATGGCAAAGGTATACGTATTGCTGTTTTCGACGGTGGCTTTCCGAGAGTGGATGTTCATCCTGCCTTCAAGCATCTAAGAGATCATAATTTGATTATTAAAACTTGGAATTTCCCCTTGAAAAAAGAGAATGTATATGGATGGAGCAGTCATGGAACCATGACCTTAAGTTGTATTGCCGGTATATGTTATCAAGAAAAACAAATTTCGTGCGTACAAAGCGAATGTAATACTTATGTGGATAAGAATGAGAAGCTGGGATTAGCTACCGGAGCCGAATTTTTGTTGGCACGTACCGAAATCAGTATAGAGCCCGGTAGGGAAGAGGTATGGTGGATGCAAGCCATGGAATGGGCAGATAAGCATGGTGCCGATATCATTAGCAGTTCTTTGGGATACAACGATGCTCGCCATAAAGTGTCCGATATGGATGGAAAGAGCTGTTTGGTAAGCAGGGCGGCAAATATGGCAGCAGCTAAAGGCATGTTAGTATGCAATTCCATGGGTAATGATGGCGACCGTAAATCATGGAAAACGCTCATCGCTCCGGCTGATGCCGATAGTGTGTTGTCGGTTGGAGGAATCGACCACAACGATACACATGCTTCTTTTAGCTCCTACGGACCTACAGCCGACGGCCGCTTGAAACCTAATGTATGTGCTTATGCTGTTAATTGTAAAGTGGCTAAGCCTTCCCAAAAGGAAGAGAATAGCTACGACTTTGTCAACGGAACTTCTTTCTCATGTCCCTTAGTAGCCGGTTTTGCCGCTTGTGCATGGCAAAAGCATAGAAATTTAAACGTTATGGAACTGAAAAGAGAAATTGAGCGCTCCGCCGATTTTTATCCATATTTCGATTATGCTTTCGGTTACGGAGTGCCACAAGCATCCTATTTTATGTCTCCGACGATTAAGGCTAAGATTCCTACTTTTCTGGTCGAAGAAGACGAGGATTGGGTGATTGTTAAACCCTTTGAATGCAACAACACCTTGTTCTATCATATACAAAATGAAAATGGAAACTTAGACCTTTATACTCAAGTTGAGTTTAAAACCGATGATGAAATTAAATCGAATATCTATTTCTCCGGAGAAATCGATAATAACAAAAGAGTAGTAAAAATACATAAAAGAGCATTGTGGAAAAAGAAAGAATTATCTGTCTACTACAAAGGGTATGTATTGCATTATCGATTGAGTGAGGAAGATATAGCTCGCATAGGTAAAGATTCACTCAAATCGTATACGTATACCATAGCCAATACGTATATGCGCATACATGAAGTCTATCCAGACCGTACGAAAATATCTACATATGGGGTAAATGCCGTACATTATGTGTATCCTTACCTACATCTGGGATTTTTCACATCCTCCGATACAAAAATAAATTATGCCAAATCACCAAGTTTTGAAATAGGAGCTCGTTATAAAGCCAATATTGCTAAATGGTATAGTTTAGGTGCTAGTTTAGGATATAATGTAAATAGTTTTCATTTGAAAAATAAACCAAGCATGGTAATCGGGAAAAAAATAATCCAAAAATTAAATGTTCATATGCTTTCCGTTGAGTTGCATCAACGTTTTCGTTTGTTTCCTGGAGAACAATTAGGATTTGGTTGTTATATAGATATGGGACTTTACGGCGCTTGGGACTTTGCCTATCAAGACATTTATATAGAAAAGGTACGTACGTATAAAAAAGAAATAAAGACGCTTAAATACCTTCCGTTTTCAAACATTAAAGCAGGTGTTAGTCTGAGATTAGGATATGGTTTATTTGCTGTTTACGGACGATACCGTTTAGATGAATTGTTAATGAAGTTTAATGAGATATATTATCCTTTGCTGGATATGCCTCGCCTGGAAGTCGGTTTGCAGTTGACCATTCCGACATCACTTTAAAATAAGAGAAAAATATGCTTTACTATCGAAACAAATGATAGCTTTTCATCGTTAAAAGAAGAGCTTATTAGAGAAAGTATATGACAGATTTTTTTGAATTATTCGCTCGGTCTTTTCAACGTCCCTTAACAAATCCTGTCTTAATTTTTTCGTTGATATTATTCATTATTTTACTTTCCCCCATTGTTTTACGTAAATTTCGCATTCCCGGTATTATAGGATTGATATTGTCGGGTGTTCTCATCGGGCCTTTCGGTTTTGGTTTGCTGGAAAATGATTCGTCGATTAAGCTTTTTTCTACTATAGGTTTGTTGTATATTATGTTTTTAGCCGGACTGGATTTAGATATGAATCAATTTAAATCGACAGGTAACAAGAGTCTTATTTTCGGTTTATTTACGTTTATTCTGCCGCTTAGCATCGGATTTCCGGTTTGTTATTATGTGTTGGGTTTCGATTTTATGGCCAGTTTCTTAACGGCCAGTATGTTCGCTACCCATACTTTGGTAGCATATCCTATTGTCAGTAAATTCGGCATCGTAAAGAATCAAGCCGTTGCAATCACGGTAGGGGGTACCATCTTAACCGATACTTTGGTGTTGATTATTCTTGCCATTGTTCTTAATATTGATAAGAATGGCAGTATAAGCGATGAATTTTTTATTCGATTGATCGTTTCGTTGGTGATTTTTGTAGTTATCATGTTCTTTTTGATACCGCGAATGGTCAAATGGTTTTTTAGTAAGCTGGAAAGTGAAAAGCATTCACATTTTATCTTTGTGTTGTCTATTATGTTTTTTGCCGCTTTTTTAGCCGAAATAGCCGGATTGGAAGCTATCATCGGTTCTTTTGCCGCCGGCTTGGTTCTCAATAAGTTTATTCCGCATTCGTCTACCTTAATGAACCGTTTAGAATTTATCGGGAATGCATTGTTTATTCCCTTTTTCTTGATTTCAGTAGGGATGTTGTTGGATTTAACGGTGTTGGTAAACGGTTATATGGCTGTTATCATTGCTTTAACATTAACGGCAGTGGCTATATCGGGCAAATGGATTGCCGCTTTATTTACCCAATGGGTGTTTCGTTTCAATGCGAAACAACGTCGTTTGATTTTCGGATTAAGCAGCTCGCATGCAGCTGCTACTTTGGCCATTATCTTAGCCGGTTATCATGCCGGTATTTTAGATGAAAATATATTAAACGGGACCATTATTTTGATTTTAATTACGTGTATTGTCGCTTCGTTCGTAACGGAAATCGCCGCTAAACAAATCGTTTTATCTGAAAAGAATCATGAATTCGATAAAAATACACTTGGTATGGGTGCCGAACATATTCTGTTGCCGATTTCAAAATTTACCAATATTCCCGCTTTGCTTGATTTTACCATTTTAATTAAAGATCAACATTCTCATCATCCGATTTCAATATTGTCGGTGGTGCCGAACGATGAACAAGCTGAAAATAACATTATTAAAACTAAAAACGAATTAAATAATTATGTCATTCAAGCTTCATCAGCCGAAGTGAATGTCGATGTGATTTCTACCATTGATTATAATATTGCCGGTGGCATTGCGCGCGTCTCTCGTGAAATATTCGCCGATATGATTGTATTGGGGTGGACGGAAAGAAATGTTGGAGTGATTGATAAATTTTTACTTACAAACCTTTCTAAAATTATTCGTAGTGTAGGGAAAACGATTTTTATCTGTCAAATTGAAAAGACATGGATTGAAAATAAACGCATCTTTTTGATGACACCACCCTACGCTGAAATGGAATCAGGCTTTGAACATTGGGTGCACAAAATAATTAAATTAGCCAATGAATTAAGTCTTCCGATTGAGCATTATGGGGATATGAAAACAAATCATGCTATCAACAAATTGATGAAGAAATATATGTTACAACAAAAAATACGTTTTTCCCTTTTTACTGAATGGGACGATTTCTTGGTCTTATCACGCAATATTAACGATGAAGATTTAATTGTGTGGGTTTCTTCCCGTCAAGGATTTGTTTCCTATTCCTATTCTTATGATTTAATTAGTGATAAATTGACAAAGTATTTTAAAAACAACAATAAAATTGCCATTTATCCCGAACAAAATCATGAACATACAGCCGAAGTCTACGGAGATATTTCAAGTGAACCCATCACCCAAAGTATTAAAACAATCGAAAAAATCGGCAAGGGAATTGGAGGAATATTTAAGAAAAAAGATTCGTGATATAAGTTTTTTATATGCAGAACTATAATATGAAGCAAATGTTTTTTTTAATTATAAGTAAACAATTATGAGCTTTATATGTTAACATCTAATATGATTCTAAAATTATCTTTAAAATAAATAAAAATAAATCGTATGACAATTCAACCCATTTTTTGGATTATACCCATCGCTTCACTATTGGCATTGGGATTTGCGTATTATTTCTTTCGACAAATGATGAAAGAAAGTGAAGGAACCGATACCATGGCTAAAATTGCTTTATATGTAAGGCAAGGAGCCATGTCGTATTTAAAACAACAATACAAAGTGGTTACCATAGTATTTATCGTATTGGCCTTACTGTTCGGATTAATGGCTTATTTCGGTTTGCAAAATCAATGGGTGCCCTTTGCTTTTTTAACCGGAGGTTTCTTTTCGGGTTTGGCCGGATTTTTCGGTATGAAAACGGCAACCTATGCATCGGCACGAACGGCAAATGCTGCCAAAACCTCGCTCAATAGAGGCCTAAGAGTAGCTTTTCGCAGCGGGGCAGTGATGGGCTTAGTCGTAGTGGGTTTAGCACTTTTAGACATCTCCTTGTGGTATTTAATTTTAAATTATTTTGTAGAAGGCATTAGTGCTATTCAAAAAAACATCATGATAACAACCACTATGTTAACCTTCGGTATGGGTGCTTCCACACAAGCCCTATTTGCTCGTGTGGGAGGAGGTATTTATACCAAAGCTGCCGACGTCGGTGCCGATTTGGTGGGTAAAGTAGAAGCCGGCATTCCCGAAGATGATCCGCGTAATCCTGCAACCATCGCCGATAATGTAGGGGATAATGTGGGTGATGTAGCCGGTATGGGTGCCGATTTGTATGAATCGTATTGCGGTTCCATTTTAGCATCCGCTGCTTTAGGAGCTGCTTCTTATGCGGTTTTAGGCGAAGAACAACAAACCAAAGCCATGTTAGCTCCTATGTTGATAGCTGCTGTCGGGATATTTTTATCTATTATTGGTATTTTCTTAGTGAAAACGAAAGAAGGGGCAAGTATGAAAAAATTGTTGCGTTCTCTTTCCATTGGCACCAATGTAAGTGCTTTTTTTATAATAGGTGCCAGTTTTTTAATTCTTTATTTTTTAGGAATTGAAAATTGGATAGGTTTATCGTGTTCTGTTGTGGTTGGATTATTGGTAGGAGTTGTCATTGGACAATCTACCGAATATTATACGTCACAATCCTATAAACCGACCAAGAAAATTTCTGCCAGCGGACAAACCGGCCCTGCAACCGTGATTATTGCCGGATTGGGAACCGGTATGTTATCGGTAGCTATTCCGGTAATTGCCGTAGTTTGCGGAGTGATATTTGCTTTTCTTTTTGCTTCCGGTTTTACCATGGGAAGTTTCGATTTCACCAATCTTTCCAGTGGATTGTATGGTATAGGGATAGCTGCTGTAGGGATGTTATCCACTTTGGGAATAACTTTGGCCACAGATGCTTACGGTCCTATTGCCGATAATGCAGGCGGTAATGCCGAAATGAGCGGATTGGGACCTGAAGTACGCAAACGTACCGATGCCCTCGATTCGTTGGGTAATACAACGGCGGCTACCGGCAAAGGTTTTGCCATAGGCTCTGCTGCTTTAACAGGTTTGGCTTTATTGGCTTCCTATATTGAAGAAGTTAAGATCGGATTGGAACGTATCGGGACAACAACAATTGAGGTTAGCGGTCAGATGATTGAAACGGCTAAGGCTACTTTTAGTGATTTTATGGTTTATTATGACGTGAATTTGATGAATCCAAGGGTATTGGTAGGTATGTTTATCGGTTCCATGATGGTTTTCGTTTTTTGCGGTTTAACCATGAATGCCGTAGGTAGAGCCGCTCAACGCATGGTAGAGGAAGTGCGTTGTCAGTTCCGTGAAATCAAAGGCATACTCACCGGCGAAGCTACGCCCGATTATGCTCGTTGTGTCGAAATTTCAACCAAAGGAGCACAAAGAGAAATGATATTCCCTTCCTTATTGGCTATTATTGTTCCTGTTTTGGTCGGAGTTATTTTTGGTGTAAGTGGTGTTATGGGTTTGTTGACAGGTGGATTGAGTACCGGTTTTATCATGGCCATTTTTATGGCTAATTCCGGCGGGGCTTGGGACAATGCCAAAAAATATGTGGAAGAAGGTAATTTCGGCGGAAAGGGTAGCGAAACACACAAAGCCAATGTGGTAGGGGATACTGTAGGCGATCCGTTTAAAGATACTTCCGGCCCTTCGTTGAATATTCTGATCAAACTGATGAGTATGGTGTCTATCGTTATGGCAGGACTAACCGCTGCATTCAGTTTGTTGTAAACGTCGTAGCCTTCTTTGAATACAATGTAAAACTGTCATGCTGAGCGAAGCGAAGAATCTGTCGGATTTAATCGGACAATAGTGATTTTTGTATTATTTAGAAAAAGTGAATGCTTACAGTTTTTCATTAATTCATTAATCCATTAATATAAAATAAAAACGGCTATTAAGTTACCCATAATAGCCGTTTTGAGTATGGAGTATTTTTATTTTCCTTTGTTTAGATGTCGGTTCAATCTGCTTGCAATGAGTTCTTTTACTCTATCTTTCAAAGATTGAAATGTTTCGTCTGAATGAGGATAAACAGGCTGTAAGAATTCAACGGTAACCGGTGTGAAATAACGGGGGAGTTTAACTTTACGGTAAGTGGCTTGATCGGAACCGTAAATAACCACGGGGACTACGGGGATGTTTAAGACGGTACTTAGGATGGCAAAGGTTTCTTTAAAATCTTTGATGCCGTTTTTCGAGCGGGTACCTTCGGGGAAAATAATCACATTCTTCCCTTCTTGCAGTACATAGGATAGCTTTTGCATGGTTTCGCGCACGTTTTTATTGATATCCATTAATATAACATTGTTTTTTCGTGCCATAAACTGCATGATACCACTTCGCCAGTGTTTTTCCTTAGCAAAGAAATAGGTCTTACCGTAGAGTTTCCGTTTCATCATTGAGGTGATGAACAGTCCGTCTAAAGCACTTTGATGATTGGCTACGAGGATGCAGGGCTCTTGGGGTATGTTTTTGATGCCTTTGCTTCGGAAACGATACAACATATTGAAAACAATCTTCGATAAATTGTTTAAGCCGGAGTGGGTGAGGCCGGATTGAGGAATAGAGAAAGCCGCTGTTTTTGCCTGTAAGATTTCTTTCCATGATACGGATTTACCGTGCTGCATGGTGGCTTTGGAGTCAATAATGTGTTGACTTAATTTATTCAAGGTATTCAACTGGTTTAAATCCTCTTCGTTGAAGTTTATGCCAAAAGTATTTTCGATAAAGGCCAGCAAGGACACACGGGTCAGGGAATCCATCGCCAAATGTATCTCGAAATGATCGTTTTCGCCGGCACGGTAGCCGGTTTCTTTGTCGATAAATGTTTTTAAAAGCTTATATTCTTCGCTATAGTTTTTGGTTTCATTGTTTTGTTGTTGTACAACATTGCCTGCAACCAAGTCTTTCAATTTAAATCGTTGGATTTTGCCCAAACGGGTTTTGGGTAGTTCTTCAGCGATGATATGAAAACGTTTGATGCGTTTATAGGGTGAAATTTCGTTGTTGAAATCAAGCACGGCCTGTTGGATGAGTTGCGGTAATTCTTCGATGGATTTTGCACGCACTTGGTCCATTTCGGGATAAATAAGTGCTTGTAAAATACCTTCTTCCATAAACACACCCACTTCTTTGATATAAGGAGAGTTTTTTACGATAGCCGATTCCAATTCGTCGGGATTGATGTTTTTGCCGTTGGAGGTAACAATAATGTCTTTCAATCGGCCGGTGAGTTTAATGCCGTATGGGTCAATAAGACCGACGTCGCCGGTATGCAGCCAACCGTTTTTAAGGATGGCAGCCGTTTCTTCCGGGCGATTGTAATAGCCTTGCATGACGTTAGGTCCTTTCACGCAGATTTCGCCATCTTCGGTTTTGAGTTCAATGCCGCTAAGGGGTAACCCGGCATAACCGATTTTCCATTTGCCAGGATGAGTAAAGCTAATCATGGGGGAGGTCTCGGTCATTCCGTATCCTTCCAATACATAAAAACCTAATGTTTTAAACACTTTGGCGACTTCTTTCGGGAGTGCCGCACCGCCACTGACCAAATAATCGAGATGGCCGCCAAATTTTTGATGGACACTTTTAAAGATAAATGTCGAAAATTTACGGCTTTGAAGTGAATAGGCTATTTTATAGATGGTCTTCGTGATGAAATGTGCATTTATCTTTTCAACTACACCTTTAGCGAGGGTTTCATACAAACGAGGAACACCGATAATCAGGTTGATTTTACCTTCGTTGAGTGTGCGTAATATGGATTCGGCATTCAAGCCTTCGGCTATATATACGGTTCCACCACTGTATAAGGGAGCTATCAAAGAACCCAATAAAGGGAAAATGTGGTGTAGGGGAAGCAATATCATTGTATTACGATCTTTGGTGATGATAGGCACTTCGTCGCAAACGGCTTGAATGTTAAACAAAATGTTTTCATAGGATAACATCACTCCTTTGGATGAACCGGTTGTGCCCGAAGTGTAAATGATGAGTGCTGTTTGTTGTGTATCGCTGGGTACAAAGTCGACAACGGGTGCCGTATCGACAGATCGACAATCTATATCCGAAGGACTCAATAGGGTAGTGCAAGTACCTGATTCGGTTAAGACCGATTCGACAAATGCTCGTTTGGCTTCGGTTGTAAATATGATATCCGGTTTACAATCGTTTAAAATATAGTTTATTTCATGCGCAGTCGATTGGATGTCGATGGGAATGGCAATGGCATCGTTCTTAAAACTGGCATATATTGCATATATCCACTCCAAAGAATTTTCACCGAAAATTAATACTTTTCCGGAAGGATATTGTTTAAATGCTTCGGAATAACAGTGAATGTGTTGAAGGAGTTGTTTATAGGAAATGGTTTGATTTTTGTAAACGGCGGCTGTCTTGTCCTGATTTTTAATCATCTAAATTTATTAATGGGTACATACTTTTTAATCTCATATCTTTTCAGGCCGTGCAAAATGAATGCCTGCAAAAATACAAAAAATAACTATACCACCATAAAATATTAGTAAAGGTTTTTATGTCATATAGGTAAACCCTGTGTAGATCTCACTATTCAATTAAAAAAAGAATGCATCAAATAGTATATTCTCAGAAATTAGGTTAAAAAAAAATGTACATTTGCAAAAATTATATGCTTTGAGCTGTAATGTTAATCTTGCAAAATTAATTTTATGGAAAAAAGGATTATTATTATACCTACTTATAATGAAAAAGAAAACATTGAAAAGATTATTAGATATGTTTTTTCTTTACCGGATGCGTTTGATATATTGGTTATTGATGATGGTTCGCCGGATGGTACCGCTGCTATTGTCAAGAAATTAATGCCCGAATTTGACACTCATTTATTTCTCGAAGAGAGAAAAGGTAAATTAGGGTTAGGTACAGCCTATATACATGGATTTAATTGGAGCATTCGTAATAATTATGATTATATTTTTGAAATGGATGCGGATTTTTCACATAATCCACAAGATTTAATCCGTTTATATCAGGCATGTAAAGAGCAAGACGCCGATTTAGCAGTGGGTTCACGCTATTGTAACGGAGTGAATGTAGTGAATTGGCCTATGTCAAGAATTTTGACTTCCTATTACGGTTCTATGTATGTGCGTACCGTTCTGCGAACACCCGTTCGTGATAATACGGCCGGTTTTGTGTGTTACAGTAGAAAAGTATTGGAAGCCATAAATTTTGATAGAATAAAACATATTGGTTATGGATTTCAAATTGAAATGAAATTTGTTGCATGGAAACTCGGATTTAAAATAGTGGAAGTCCCTATTGTTTTTACCGATCGACAAGAAGGAACCTCTAAAATGAGTAAAGGCATATTTAAAGAAGCTATCTTCGGTGTGATTAAATTAAGAACGAGTGCCTTGTTTGGAGGTATTAAAAGGTATAAAAAATAAGTGATTTAATAATTGAATTAAACTTTCTCTCCTTTCTTATTTTATTTACAACAACATACTTGTAAATGAGAAGTGTAATTTCCCTTCTTTTTACTTGACGGACATAATGGCGCATATAACTATCGTATGACGACATAATGGCAGTCTTGTTATATCTATATACTGTTGATATTCAGACTCTGTTTAATTATGGCCTAAAACTTGAATAGATAGGAATAGCAAATAATTAAATAAAAAATAAAAACAATTAAAATCATAGGAGGATAAAATTATGTTAATTAAAAGAAGCAATTACGTACCGGCTTATGTAAATTTCTTTGATGATTTTTTCGGAAGAAATTTCATGGATGAATTTTTAACCAAAGAAGCTAGAATCACTTTACCGACGGCTAATATTGTAGAGAATGAAAGCAATTTTCAAGTAGAACTAGCCGTGCCGGGTTACGACAAAAAGGACTTTTCGATTGAAGTGAATGAACATGTATTAAGCATCAAGGGAGAAGTTAAAAGCGAGAAGGAGGAAAGTAAATCGAATCGTCAATTTACGCGCAAAGAACACTATTACGCATCCTTTGAACGTAATTTCACTTTGCCGGATTCGGTAAAAACAGATGCCATTGAAGCTTTGTATGAAAACGGTTTGTTAACGATTACTTTACCAAAAAAGGATCACAAAGAACTTCAATCGTCGAAGCTTATCCAGGTTAAATAATTAAAATTAAATTTTTCATCAGAAGAGGTTGATTTTTCAACCTCTTTTTTTGTATAAAAAAAGACCGAAAAGAGTTTGCTTTTCGGTCTTCATTGTTTTAAACGAAATTATTTATTCTCTATATCCTATGGCTTGTCCAAAAAGAATATCACCGGGTTCAACTTTCAGTTTCTTAGCCAGTTCTTCTTTTTTTATGTCGAACACTATGTTGCTAGCCATATCTTCGGAGGAACAGTAAAGGAGAATGTTTTGGCTTATGCAACCACTTTGTAAATAAGCATAATTTTTTCTATCTTCATTACTTACGTTGCTTGTTGCTTTACGGTCAATAACATAAACAACTGCGATGGGAGCACGATGGAATTGATCGTCGTCGCTGATTTTTCGACGAAAATCAATGGGTGCTAACATTTCAAGTTTATGCATGTCGGCTTGATATTCAAACAAGCCTTCTTTCATTAAAACGTAGATTTTAACATATTGTAAGTCCATGGGAGCAAATGCAGTACGATTATGCATTTCGCCGGGTTGCGGTGTTCCGTTGGCTACCCATAGCACACCGGATAAGTGATGGGGTTCTAACTCCCGTTCGGAAATGTGTGCCATATGTTGTTTTTCTCTTAGGACATCCATGAAAGGTTTTCCGCCATGCATTTCTACTTGCATAAGTTCACCGCCTTTATGTAATCCCCTTTCAACCGTGGGAGTTGCTACTTCCTGAGCGTAATTAATAGAGGTAGCAAACATACATAATACACTAATAATAAAAAGTTTTGATCTCATATGTGTGTTTTTTTAATTATGAAATGATTTTTGCAAAGATAATATTTTTTTTTTAATTTGAATGGTGCTTTTTTTGGATTATATGAATCCTTGTTTTTTTATTACATCTAAAAAAATATCCGAAAAATATTGGTTGTCTTTTTTAGTATATCTTTTCTCCGTAAATATTTTGGCAAGGTTTTCCAGTTGGTTTTCTTCCAATAATTTCTTAGTGAGTTCAGAATTTTCTTTTTCAAAATACAAACGGTCGATATCATCCGAAGAATAATCCTTATAAGTCTCTTGGTGAATCACCGCTTCGAGGGGGAGACGGTCGGTAAGTCCCGGATCGTTTAAGGGATAACCAAGGGTAATGCAAGTAACGGGAACCACCCCTTTGGGAAGATGATAAATGTCAATCAGTTCATGGGCATTATAGGTTACGGTACCCATATAGCAAATACCCAAACCGAAATGTTCGGCAGCAATACAGGCGTTCTGGGTGGCTATAACGGCATCGATAACAGCCCACATAAAACTCTGAAAATTATCATACCCGGGTTCAGCACCTCGAAAACGGCACCATTTGTTAAAACGATTGAAATCGGCACAAAATGTTAATACTACCGGCGCTTCAACAACGGCTTTCTGATTGAAATGAAAAGGCAATATCTTCTTTTTCATTTCTTCGTCTTTATTAATGATAATACTGTATAATTGCATGTTACCCGTAGTTGAACCCCGAACAGCGGCTTCCAGTATTTTTGTTAATAGGTCGTCGCTGATAGGTTTATTCCTGTATTCTCGTATGGTTCTATGTCCTAATAAGGTTTCTAAGGCATTCATGTTTTTATTTAAGATACTTTGCTGTTGATTTTTCCGATAAAAGTATTGCCGAAGGCTTTACCGTAATGTATATAATTTTCAAAATCTTTTTCTTGGGGTTTGAACTTTATAAATAGAGCTTCGCCGAAATAATTTAATTTTAAGGTAGTAAAGTTGGCGATAAGTATGTCTTTGGTTTCACCCGTCCAGCCGTAGGAACCGAAACATCCTGCCAATTTGCCTTTGTCGCGAATAGGATTTATCATCGACAAGCAAGTATACATTTGCGGAAGTGTGTTTTGATTTATAGTCGGACTCCCAAATAGATAGGCATTGGCTTTGGCGATTTTATCCGCTAATTCGCCGGCATCCATTTGTTCTATATCGCAAAGGTCGACTTCTATTCCGGGATGTAACTGCAATCCTTGGGCTATTTTTTCGGCTAAGGTTTTCGTAAATCCGTAAGCCGAAACATAAGCCACTAATATGCGATTAGCAACAGGATAGTTTGCCAAATAGGTTTTGCTGTATTGTTCCGATAAATCGACCATGCGTTTCCAATGCTTGCGTAAAATAGGTCCGTGTCCCGGACAAATCATATCAATGGCTAAAGGGCGGATTTTATCGATGGCTGTCAGAAAGAAACGGCTGAAAGGTTTCAGTATGACATCGTAATAATAGGTAAACGCATCCTCGTAATTGCCCGTTAAATCGTCAAACATGGCTTCGTGGCAAAAATGAGCCCCGAAGGAATCGCAGGTGAACAGAAGTTTGTCTTCTTCCAAATAAGTATAGATGGAATCCGGCCAATGCAGGTTGGGAGCGGAGATGATTCGCAATTTTTTATTTCCTAAATCAATCACATCACCCTCTTTCACTATCCGGTGTTTGAATGCTTCGCCGATTTGATTTTCAAGGAACTTTATGGCACTGTTACTCCCCACAACCACGGCATCGGGAGCCAGTTCCAATAAACGTTTGATGCTGCCGGCATGGTCGGGTTCGGTATGGTCGACTATGATATAGGATATCTCCGAAGGATTACATACTTGCTCCAATTTGGCTTTGTAAGTATCCCAAAACTTTTCTTTGGCCGTTTCGACCACCGCCTTTTTATCGGCATTGATAAAATAGGAGTTATAGGTGGTGCCGTATTTGGTTTCCAT
>Ga0172377_10001593_pt1 | contig 22987 bp, 19 predicted proteins | sample Pumphouse3metaG_FD_119749 | JGI IMG/M metagenome (GOLD analysis project Ga0172377, IMG submission 119749) | Leachate microbial communities from a municipal landfill in Southern Ontario, Canada - Pumphouse #3 metaG | ecosystem: Engineered > Solid waste > Landfill > Unclassified | place: Canada... | reverse complement strand
CAAAAAATTGGTGAACAAAAAATTGATGTAGTTTTTAAAAAAGATTCATCAAGACCTATAGAAAAAGAAGCACAAAAAGGAGTCGAGTTGAATCTTCAAGTCATCAAATTAGAAAAATATTTTAAACAGTGCGATAAACATATCCAAAGAATGGAAGCTGCGTATGCAAATGTAAAAAAAGTGTTGCCTCTTTCTCATCATCAATATGCCAATTTAGATGATGAAATTGTCCGAAATATTGATCAATTTCTATTTAGATTTTCAAAGCTTCAAGATACCATAGGGGATAAAATATTTAAAACCGTACTTGAACAGTATAATCCCGAATTTGAAAAGCTTACTTTTATAGATTTTTTGCATGAACTTGAAAAGAGAGAAATTATCGCCAGTGCTAATGATTGGCAAATCTTAAGAAAAGTAAGAAATAATATTGCACATCAATATGATGATGAAACAGAAGAAATGAGTCAAGCAATCAATGATATTTTTGCTCAATTTGAAACGATAAAACAGATTTTTATCAATATAAAAAATAAGTGTAATATACAGAGAGAAAGATGAGACTTTACCAAGAACAAATTAAAGTATTGAAAGATAAACTCAAAATGATTTCATCTACTGCAAAACTATATTTATTTGGAAGTCGAACTGATGATTCAAAAAAAGGTGGAGATATAGATTTATTGGTTGTTTCTAAAGAGATGACAAAAAAAGGTTTAAGATATTTACGAATAGAATTTTTTAAACATTTTGGTGAACAAAAAATTGATATTGTGCTTGATGATGGTGAGTCTAAAAACCCCTTTACAAAACATATTATAAAAAAGGCAGTTTTATTATGATAGATAGAGTAGTTGATGTTTTTGATGAAGTCTTGGAATATACGCAAAAGCTAATTCTTATTATCAAAAATAGTTTAGAATACTTAGATAAAAAGTGCTTACTCAATGCAAAATAAAAGTGATGAATTCATAAATTATATAAAAGGAAAAAGTTAAATGACCACAAATCACAAATCACAAATCACGAATAACGAATTACCAATTACCAATAACAAAATTGCCATCATCGGCTTAGGTTATGTTGGGCTACCTTTAGCTCATGCTTTTGCAAAAAAATATGAAGTCATAGGTTTTGATATTTATCAAACAAGAATCGATGAACTAAATGATGCACAGGATAGGACCCTTGAGCTAGAAAGCGAACAGCTAAAAGAAGTACTTCCAAAATTTAATCCTTCTCTAACCAATCACTACTTACGACTCACTACTCACCATGAAGATATTGCTTCAGCAAATATCTTTATCGTAACAGTTCCAACTCCTATAGATAAAAACAAAAGACCAGATCTTACTCCTCTTATTAAAGCTAGTGAAACAGTTGGTAAAGTTTTAAAACCAAACGATATAGTTATCTATGAATCAACAGTTTATCCAGGTGCAACAGAAGAAGATTGTGTTCCTGTTTTAGAAAAATTCTCAAATTTAAAATTTAATACTGATTTCTTTTGCGGATATAGCCCAGAAAGAATTAATCCAGGAGATAAAGAACATACTGTTACAAAGATACTAAAAGTAACTTCAGGAAGTACTCCTGAAATTGGTAAAAAAGTAGATGAATTGTATGCTAGTATTATTACAGCTGGAACTCATCTCGCACCTACTATAAAAGTAGCAGAAGCAGCAAAAGTTATAGAAAACTCTCAAAGAGATATAAATATAGCTTTTGTAAATGAACTAGCGATTATTTTTAATAAACTTGGTATCAATACAAATGATGTACTAGAAGCTGCTGGAACAAAATGGAATTTCTTGCCATTTAAACCAGGACTTGTGGGTGGACATTGTATTGGTGTAGATCCATACTATCTTACACATAAAGCTCAAAGTATAGGTTATAACCCTGAAATTATACTAGCAGGAAGAAGACTAAATGACAACATGGGAATTTATGTAGCTAATCAAGTAATAAAATTAATGATAAAAAAAGGTCATAAAATAGAGGGTTCAAAAGTACTTGTACTTGGAATTACTTTCAAAGAAAATTGCCCAGACATAAGAAACAGTAGAGTAATAGATGTAATAGAAGAATTAAAAGAGTTTGGATGCAATATAGATATTTATGATCCATGGGCTGATACAAAAGAAGTAGAACATGAATATAACTTAGAACTTATAAAAGAGTTAGATACTAGTAAATATGAAGCAATAGTTTTAGCTGTAGCTCATAATGAATTTAAGCAATTAAAACTTAAAACAAAAGATAATGTTGTTTTTGATATAAAATCAATTTTAGATAAAACAGATGGGAGATTATAGTTTTGTTAAATAAAAAAGTTTATTTTAATATTAGACCAACTTCTAGGGAAAGGATGTGGGATACAGTAAAATATGCAAATGAGGTATGTGAAGTGCTTCTTCCAAAGGGAGTAAAACAACAAAGCTCAGTTGAAACATACAAAACTTATCATCAGTCATTTCTGACACCCATTAAATATGTCTTGACAAAAAAAATTATAAATAGACAAAAGGTTGATATGCAAGAGGTTAAAAATGCAGATTTAATATATATATGGGGTTCCTCAAAGCCAAGAAATTCTAGTTTATCCTATATTGTGGAATTGGATAATCCATATAGTACATCTTATTATCATATTGATAATTTTCATAAAAATTACAGTAAGATTAAATCAAATTTGAAAGAAGCTTATAAAATAACATATTTATCAGAAGCTTCTAAAAATCATACTATTGAGCTTTTTGGCAAAGAATTTGAATCAAAAAGTTATGTAACATATCCTTATATGAATGAGAATTATAAAAACAATAGAAGAAGTGATGATACAATTAATTTTATTTTTGTTGGACTAAATATGAAAGGTAAAGGTGGTGAAGAGGTTCTTGAAGCATTTTATAATACAAAAGTTGAAAATATTAGATTAACTTTTATATCAAATGTTGGTGAAGATATAAAAATTAAATATATAAATGATACAAGAATAAAAATACTTCCTCCACAATCAAGAGAAATCTTATTTAATGAAATATATCCAAAAATGGATGTGATGATTTTCCCTTCCCTTTATGAATCTTTTGGAGTAGTTCTTTTAGAGGCATTATCATTTGGAATGGGCATTATTACGGTAAACGTATATGCTACACCTGAAATTGTTCAAAACAATTATAATGGAAAACTTTTGCACCATCCAATATTCAAGCCTACTATTTTAAATGGTAAAGAAATAGTTAATTGTGTTGATACAATCATTCAAGATTTTCATCAAAGATATATAAGTCATGGTGAGTTTTATTATGGACTTTATAGTGAATTGATAAGTGCCATTAATGAAGCAACTTATAATTATAAAAATTGGCAAATAAATAGTTTAGAACTATTTGAGAGTAAGTTTTCACCAAGTATTTGGACGAATAATATAAAAAAAATAATGGAGTAAATATATGGATTATCTTAAAGAATACAATGAAAAACAAAGTTCTAACAACAGAAATTTTATAAAACAATTTATTTTAGATCATTTAAACAGAAGATGGAAATCTAAAGGACAAGACTCTCTAAAAGCAGTTTATTTTAATAGAGTTCTTAAAGCCACAGAGATAAATATAGAAACAACAGAGATTTCTATTTTAGAAGTAGGTGGAGGTAACGGTGATTTTATGAGATATTTTCATCCAAATATTAAAAGAAAAGTAATGATTGATATTGACCCGTTCTATCAAGAAGAATTTAAATCTATGGGAATAGAATTTTATTGTAAAGATATATCCAAAGAAAAATTAAATCAAGTTAATGATAGTTGTATAGATATAATTATGCTTAATCATCTTATTGAGCATATTGGTGATATTTTTTTCTTTATGAATGAGATAAAAAGAGTAATGAAAAGTAATGGTATGATTTATATAAGAACTCCTGATATTAAAAAAGTTAAATATTCTTTTTATGATGATTTTACTCACATTAGGCCTTTTTCAAAAAATGGTTTAAAACATATGATGACTACTTTTGGATTTAAAGAAATAGTAACTATCTCGTCAGATAACAGTACTTTAAAACTTGAAGAATATTTCAATACAAAATTAGGTTTTTTTGCTTTTTTAGGTGCAAAAGAAATTGAAACTATATGGAAGAAGGAACAATAATGTATATTTTAGCGATGCAATTAGGTCATAATGCAACAGTGTCATTATTTAATGAGAATAAATTTTTAGAAGTAGTTGGTCAAGAGAAATTTAATAATATTAAAAACTCATCAGTTTTTCCAAGTGAAGCTATAGAGTATATATTAAATAAATACAATCTAGATAAAAAAGATATAGACTGTATTTTGCATAGCAGTCTTAATATTTGGGAACACATGCTTAGCGATGCTAGTGATGAAAAAAAATATATAAATGATAGTTTGTTTAGAAAAAATATTAAAAAATTAGAGTATAAGTTTCCAAATAATATATTTAATAACAGATTAGATAATAAGTTTAAAAAACAATTTGAAATATCACCTAAAATTTTAAGAAAAAAATTAGAGGAGATTGGTTTTAAAGATTTTGAGCTACATATGGTAGAGCATCATCAATGTCATACTTATTCTCCATTAGCAATTTATGGTGATACAGATGAAGATTTTTTGATTTTTGCTCTTGATGGAAGTGGAGATTTAAATAGTGCAACTGTTTCTGTTTATAGAAATGGTAAAGTAGAAAAGATTGCAGAAACACCACATCATAACTCTTTAGGTTATGTTTATTCACAAACAACAGCTTTTTTGGGCATGAAGGTTTTAGAACATGAATACAAGGTTATGGGTCTTGCTGCATATGCTAAAGAAGAGTACTTTATGAAAACATATGAAAAAGTTTTTAAAGATATGGTTTGGCTAAAAGAAGATGGACTGACTTTTGATAGTAAATTCCCTACAAGAAGATTTTATAATCACTTAGCATCAAAAGCTATAGGCGAGAGATTTGACAATATAGCAGGAGCTTTGCAGTATTTTACTGAAAAACTTGTAACCGAGTGGATTAAAAATGCTATTAAAGAAACAGGTATAAAAAACATTATGACTTCAGGTGGTGTTTTTATGAATGTTAAGATGAATCAAAAAATACTAGACTTACCAGAAGTTGGGAAAGCTTTTTTTATGCCTAGTTGTGGTGATGAATCGAATGTATTTGGCGCAACTGCATTTTTTGTGAAAAATAATCTAAATCAAAAAATGAAAAGAAACTTACCTATTTATCTTGGTATGGAGTATTCAAATGAAGAGATAGAGAAATTTATAAAAGAGAATCAAATTGAAAATAAATATAAAGTTGAATTTTTCCCTGAAATTGAAAAAAAGATAGCCCAATTGCTTGCAGATTTTAATACAGTTGCTAGATTTGCAGGTCGAACAGAGTTTGGAGCAAGAAGTCTTGGAAATCGTGCATTACTGGCAAATCCGAGTGATATGAAAAGCTTTTATATGGTTAATGATCAGATAAAAGTGAGAGATTTTTGGATGCCTTTTGCACCGTCTATCCTAGATACACATATAAAAAAATATGTTAAAAATTATGATGAAGAAAAATATATTCCATACTATATGATAGCAACATACGAATCAACTGAGGAGTTTCAAAAGGATTGTAGAGCAGCTATGCATCAAGGTGATAAAACAGCTAGGCCACAAGTGGTAACAAAAGATGCTAATGAAAAGTATTATAAAGTAATAAGTGAATTTGAAAAACTTACAGGAATAGGGGCAGTTTTAAACACTAGTTTTAACCTTCATGGGTATCCTTTAGTTGGTACACCAGAGCAAGCTATATTTACACTTGAGAACTCAGGTTTAGAATATTTGGCAATGGAAAACTGGCTTGTTTCAAAAGTTAAATAATTATCAACTGACTTTATTATTCAACTATATGGCTATAGGAGCAAATATCTTGACAGGTTTTATTCTTTTTCCTCTTATTATTAAATATTTAGGAAAAGAAGCTTTGGGAGTGTTTGGTGTTTTTTATAGTTTTAAATCTATAATCGATATGGGTATGGGGTGGTTTAGTGGTAGTATCACAAAAAATCTTATTAGATTTAAATACTTAAATAGTTCTATTTTTACTTTATCGTTTGTTATAAATTTTTTGTATGGAATTGTAGGAGCAGTTATATTTTATCTTTTGATGAGAAATTTTCAGAGTGAGTACTCATTAAGTGCCACTTATTTTGCTTTATTTATTTTTATTACATTTGGAATGCTTCCGTTTTATGAGAAGCTAATCTCTGAGCTTAAACAGTTTCAGGTGGCTTTTTTAAAATTTCTAGGGCAGTTTGGCTTTATGATTGTTTCTGTTGTTTTATTTTTAAGCTATGATGATAAAAGTCTAGATATTATTTTCTTTTCTTTAGTACTTGTAAATACTTTAGTGTTTGTGATTCTCTTTATGTTTTATCTCAAAAACCATGAATTTAATTTGGAGTTTAAGCATATAAACAAGAAGTTATTTAATAATCTATTTTTTAAAGATGGTGGTAGATATTTTATAAATGCAGTAAGTACAATACTTCTTCTTCAAGTAGATGTTTTACTTATTGCCTACCTGTATGGCAATGAAAGTGTAGGTATATATCTTATTCTTTGGAAAATACCTAATACTATTATTATGCTTGGATGGAGGCTCAGCGAACCTTTTCAGGCAATTGTAGCTTCTGATATTAAAAAAAACAGAAATAGAGTTAGGGATGATTTCAAAAGATTAGAAAAGAAAATATTATTAGCTTCAGTGTTTGTTGTAATATTGTATGTAATATTTGGAAATATTTTGCTTAGTTTTTGGCTTGGGAGTGAAAATGTACCTAATGTAAAGTATATGTATATAATCTCTTCTTTGGTCATTATTTTTTCAGTAATTCAACGGCTATATCTATCAGTAAATTATTATACAAAGGGATTGAATACAACTACACTTTTACAATTTATAGAATTAGGATTTAAAATAGTATTTATACTATTTTCATTTGACTATTTTCAAGAGTTAGCTCCTATAGTGGGGTGGTTAGTGGCATTTTTATTTACAATACATTTTTATAGAAAAAATGCTTTAAGGGTATTAATCTAATGCTGACTTTGAATTATTCTAAAATTGCTAAAAATAAATATTATTTAAATATTATTTTAATAATAAGTATAATTTTCGCATTAAATACTTACTATTTTTATCAAATCAACTTACCTATAGTTCAAATGATAGGTTTAATTTTTTTTATATTATTTATTTATTTAAGTGATATAAATATGGCAAGATTAAAACAAACCTTGTTTTTGTTATCTATAGTGCTTGTATATATATCTTTAGTGTCTTATTCAAATATATATTTACAAGATTCTATAGCTTCGCCTGCTTCAATTATTGGCTTGCTTCTTTCATTGTTAGTTTTTAGTTTTGCGTACACAGTAAATATTAACGGTGGAATTGTTTATAAAGCTTTAAATAAACTGACAATATTTTTATTATTCTTTTGGTTTATTCAATTTCTGGCTTTTTATATTTTTGATTATAGAGTAGATTATTTTATAGATATTGTTGGGTATCCGCAAAGAACAAATCACATAGTATTCGAAAGTTCTTTTTTTCGACCTGCAAGTTTATTTATAGAACCAGCTATGTATGCCAATTCTATGTTATTGTTATTTTTTTATAGACTTTTATATAATGATCTTAAAATGGATAAAACCAATTTTATAATTCTTTTTACAATTGTATTTACAATGTCATCTTATGGGTATATAGTTTTTGCAACCCTTTTAATTTTTGTATTTGTTAGTAAAAAAAAGAATATCCCTTATTTTATTTTTGGAATATTTACTTTTGTCACACTGTTTTATCTTTTTGAACTATATAACCATCCAATAATACTAAGACTTATGAATCCTTTGAGTGATATGTCTGGACAAATAAGAACTATTGGAAGTATATTCGAATTTTTTGATTTAAATATATTTAATATTTTATTTGGATTTGGGTGGGGAAATGCCGAAATAAATGGTTTTCAAGGTTCTGCAATTCACTATTTACTTTATAATATTGGTTTGTTAGGTGTATTACTTTTTATGAGTATCTTTTTACTTATACTTAGAGGAAACAGATATCAATTCTTGACTTTTATCGTTTTAGTTCTAGGACTTTTAAATAACTCTTCAGTTCTTACTAGTTTATTTTTTTGGTTTATGATTGGTTTTGTTTTTAAGTTAACGAAAAAGCAATACTTTAAAAATGGTACTACATTATGAACAAAAAACAATATAACTCTTTTTTAAAAGAATCAATCCAAAGTATCCAAAATGCTCTGGATAATAAGAATTTAACTATATTTGCTGGTTCTGGGGTATCTGCTGATTCTAATCTTCCTTTGTGGAGTGATTTGATAAGTGATATTAAAAAGTCACTCAAAACTGAAGAAAAAGACTACTTGAAAGTAGCTGAGCTTTTTTATCTTCAATTTAAAGAGAATAAGTATTATGAAAAAATAACTGAATATTTTCCTCAAAGTAGTTTTCCAAATTTACTTCATAAAACTATTGTGAACCTTGAAGTAAAAAATCTTATCACGACAAATTGGGATGAACTTTTTGAAAAAGCTATTTATGAAAATGGAAAGTTTTTTGATATTATTAAAGATGAAGAAGATATAGGTTACACGACAGGTTTTTCTAAGCTTGTAAAGATGCATGGAAGTTTGGACACTAAAAATATAGTCTTTAAAGAGAGTGATTATTTGAATTATTCATCAAACTTTCCTTTGATTGAAAACTATGTAAAAAGTGTTTTCTCTACTGATACTGTCTTATTAGTAGGCTATTCTTTGAGTGATGTCAATATAAAACAGATAATCAGCTGGGTCAATTTCCAGTCAAAAAATATAAAACCAATATACTTTTTAAAAGTAGATGCCAAGTTTGATTATCTTGAGTTTGAATATTATAAAAGTAAAAATATATTTGTATTGTACTGGAATAATGAAAAGTTCTTTGACGATGGTTGTTGTGGTAATGATAAACATACTTTAGAACAAAGTGGAAAGATGATCTATGCTTTTTTAGAAAAAATCAGTGTAAAAAATACAGATATAAATAATCTATCATTTAAAGAGATAGTTGAAAACCTATATAAAGAGTTGAGTATTTTAGATAGCTATGAATATGTTATGCCTCAAACTATAGTAAATATAATAAAAAGAAAATTTAATTTATACGGTATTAATGAAATCTATTATGAAAAAGATGCAATTGTTATCCAAACTAAAAAACTGTGTAAGCTTTTTAAATTTATCAAAAAGACAAATAACAATCAAATAAATAATTACATATATACTCTTATGAATAAAACAAATACTAAATTTATAAGATGTATGACTACCAATACAAATGTCTTTATCTCAGAAGTTGAAAATAAAAACTTCGAGAACTATCTGTATGACTTCTCTTTTGACAAACTTAAAAAAGAGCTTCAACAGATCTCATTTTGTGCTAGTATGGATGGAAATGAGAAGTTGTTTTTAAAAAAGGCTTATCTGCTTTATCAAAATAGAGACTTTAGAGAATCTTATGAGGTGCTAAAAGAGGTTTCTAAAGTAAGTTTTCAAAATAGAAAATTTGATATATGGTTTATAGCAGAGTTTAATAAAAAGTACTTTTGTAATCTAATGAGAAGCGACAAAGAATATATAAATGATAAAGCATATATGAATCAAGTAGAGTGCTACTGTAAAGAGATAGGCAAGATTGATTTACAAAGCTACATAAATAAATTACCGTTGAAATATCAAGAGATACTACAGCCACTTTACGACTTTAAATCTTTTATAGATAGGAAACTTATCTCCTCTATATATTTAGTAGATAGTTTAAATAAAGATTTAGATATATGGAACAATGGAGGTTTTAGCTATAACCAAAATATATCAAATGTAATTCAGATATGGGAAGAGCTAGAATTTTTTATAAACTCTTATGATTTAACTGTTGAGTATGATGGAAAAATAAAAGAGATATATCAAAATATCTTTAAATCAGTAATTATAAATAAAATTATAAATAAAGATTTTAGTATTGTACCTTTTGTCGTATCAATGGGAATTAGAAGTTTTTATGATTACAAAGATTTAAACAAGTTTTTAAATAAATTTAAAAAAGATAGATTTGATTTAGTAGATGAAAATAAAGACTTAATAAAAACTATAGATAATATTGTTTTGAAAGTTAAAGACGAAAAAAATGTATTTTGTTTTTATTGTCAGTATTTGCATAAACTATTGACAATTTTATCTTTTATGAGTATCTCTAACGAAGTATTTACTCATATAATAGACAAGTTCAATGAACTTCTTGATAGTAATGATTTGACTATAGTAGAATATGAAGTTATGAATATATTTATAGTAAATCAGTATTATAAAAACAAAGATAATATTGATTTAAAAGGGTTAGAAAAAACAATCAAAGAATATCTTAAATTTTTTATAAATGGAAAGTTTGGCATATACGCTATAGAATCACTAAGACATACAGATATGTTTTCAAATATTTTTAAAGTCTTAGTGAGTATTGATAGCGACTATAAATTCAATGATACAAACATAGTAGAGGATTTTATTTATAATATTAAAAAATATGATGTAAATATTCAAAACTTATTTATAAGCAGTTTTTTGGATAATCTTGCAAAAGTATCCACAAGTGAAATAGAACAGATAATAATAGAATACAAAAAAGGAGTAGAAGATGGAACAACTAAATAAATTATATAATAAATGGCTCAATGAAAAAAATAAAGGTCACTACAAAGATTGTTCAAATGTAGAGAAAGATGCTATCTCTTTATTTGGAAATCAAGATGCAATACTCGGAGAGCTTGACAAGCTATTTGAGTTTTATGATATAAAATTAAAAGGAAATGTACTTGATGTGGGTTGTTCTATGGGGGGGCTAATGTATTCACTGTACAACTCTAATAAATTTGATTTTGTTGCAGGAGTTGATATAGACTCAACTGCTGTAGAGATGGCAAAAGAGTATAAAAATATAAATAAGATTTCTGATGAAAAAGTATTCGTAGATACTGCTTCTATATTTGAGCTTCCTTTTGAAAATAAAAAGTTTGATTTTATTATAATGAAGGATGTCGGAGAACATCTTGAAAATAAAGAAAATTTAGAATTAGCTTTGATTGAGTTAAAAAGAATTTTAAAAGATGATGGGCATATATTTATTGAAACACCTAACTACATATTTCCAATGGAAGTTCATCTTAAAATACCTATGTTACCATTTATATCTACTAAATCTTCTGTAAAGTTTATAGCAAAATTATTTGGTAAAGATCCAGATTTTGTAAATCATCTTAACTTTACAACTCCAAAGATGTTTGAAACCATTTTTAAAAACAATAGTCTATCTTTTCATAATGCATACGAAGAGTATAAATTACCTTATATTATAAAAAATAGTGAAAAGTTAAGTGGTAGATTTAAGTTTATTGGTGGCTTATTTAGAGTTTTAAATAAAATTGGTTTAAGTAATTTTATAGTTTGGTTATTTAAATTTACAAAAATGTATCCATCTCTTTGGTATATAGTGAGTAAAAAATAGTATGTGCGGAATAGTAGGTATATGGTCAAAGAATAGTATTGAAATACAAGAAAGTTATGTAGATACTATCTTAAAAAAACAATATCATAGAGGACCAGATAATAGTTCAAAAATTACTATAGATGATATAACATTCGGTCACAATAGACTTGCTATCATAGATTTAAATGCAAATGCAAATCAACCTTTTGTATCTAATTGTGGAAGATATAGTGTAGTTTTTAATGGTGAGATTTATAATTATCTTGAACTTAAAAGTGAGCTAGATTATGAGTTTGTAACCCATAGTGATACTGAAGTATTATTGGCTAGTTATATTAAGTATGGTGAAAAGTGTATTGAAAAATTTAATGGTATGTTTTCATTTACCATTTACGATAAGAAAGAAAAAACTCTATTTTGTGCTAGAGATAGAATAGGTAAGAAACCTTTTGTTTACAGTGAACATCATAGTGGATTTTATTTTGCTTCAGAACTTGCTGCACTTTTTGGTATAGGTATATTTGATGATACTCTTGATGATATAGGTATAGCATATAGTCACTTGAGAAATTATCTTCATATACCAGAACCATATACAAGATATAAAAGTATTAGACGATTAGAACCAGCTCATGCCATGATAATCAAAAATCAAACAATACTAAAAAAATGGTGCTACTGGACTCCATCATTTGAATATGATAGTAAAATAATAAAAGAAGATGTCTATAATATTATAGATAATGCTGTAAAAATAAGAGAGAGAGCAGATGTTGAAATAGCTACACTTTTAAGTGGTGGTGTTGATAGTTCAATTATTACAGGACTTATGGTTACGCACGGATTAAAACCAAAAGCTTACACTTTAAAAGCAGATGATGAAGAGTTGGAAAGAGCAAAAATAGTTGCAAAGTTTTTTGATGTGCCTTTAAAAGTTTTTCAGTATGATAGAGGTTTGCAAGAAGAACTTTATCAAAAAATGATAGCTATTTATGGAGAAGAAGTAAGATTACTCCCTCTTACACACGCAGCAAGGTTATATGAACAAATATCAAAAGATAAGATTAAAGTCGTTATGAGTGGAATAGGTGCTGATGAGATATTTTATGGATATGATGGAATGGCAAAACAGCTTTTATTTTCTGATATTGTTAAAGTAGTTGAGTTATTACCAAACGCTTTTTTGAAAACTTTTGAAAAAATTTTTGGTTTCAAAAGTGATTTCAAGCTAATGTTTGAATTGGCTCAAAAATACAATGTAAAAAGAAAAGGTTATCTTTATAGTAAAGAAGCAAAAGAAAAAGAATTACATAATTTTGATTATAATACTTTGATAGATTTTTGGGCAGAAAAAATTAAAACAAATAACTATATTGATAGCTCAAATTGGATAGGTCTTATGAGTGAAAATGCACACTCTATAACAATAAGTACAGATTTACCACCGATGATGTTTAGTATAGAAGCTAGAGCTCCATTTTTAGATTATAGAGTTATAGAGATGGCTTTTAAAATAGATGCTCATAGAAAAATAAGTAAGCAAAATGGCTATGAAATAAATAAGCTAATATTAAAACAAGCCTTTGAAGTTTTACTTCCAAAAAATATATTATATGCAAAAAAGAAAGGATTTGGTTATGGAATACAAACAGGAACAAATGAAGAAAAACAATTTTTTAAGAAAGAAAAATAAGGATATATAATATGTGTGGAATAGCAGGCTTTTGCGATTTTTCTAAAAAACTAAATAAGTCAGATCTAATAAATATGACAGATACACTACATCATAGAGGACCTAATGATAGTGGATATAGTTTATATGAAACTAATAGTACAAATATTGGCTTAGGGCACAGAAGGTTATCAATTCTTGATTTAACTGTCCATGGGCATCAACCTATGAAATTTGAAAACTTAGAAATTGCATACAATGGAGAAGTATATAATTTTAAAGAAATAAGAAATGAACTAAAACTTAGTGGATATAATTTTGAATCAGATAGTGATACTGAGGTTATTTTAAAGTCTTTTCATAAATGGGGTAAAAATTGTATTGAAAAATTCCGAGGTATGTGGGCTTTTGCTATCTATGATACTTTAAAAGGGGAGTTAATTCTTTGTAGGGATAGAATGGGAGTAAAACCATTATATTATTATCTAGATGACAATCAAATACTTTTTGCAAGTGAGCTTAAAAGTTTTCATCATATAAACAGCTTCAAGAAAAAAGAAGATACCCAAAGTTTATATTATTATTTTAAATATGGATACATACCTACTCCTCATACTATATTTGAAAATACATATAAGTTAGAAGCAGGTACTTTTCTAATTATTGATAAAAATTTTGATATTTCCAAAGAGGTTTATTGGAATCCAGCAGATTTTAGTTATGATGGGTATAAAAATATTTCTATCCCAAACAATGAGAATAAACTTATAAATGAATTAGAGCAGATATTGACAGAATCTTTTAATTTAAGAATGGTTTCAGATGTGCCTGTAGGTATGTTTTTAAGTGGTGGAATAGATAGTAGTTTGGTTACAGCTATTTTACAAAAAAATAGTTCTACAAAACTAAATACATTTACAATAGGTTTTAATGAGAAAGAAACCAATGAAGCTGTATGGGCAAAAAAAGTTGCTAATTATTTGGGTACAAATCATACTGAGCTTTATATTAATCCACAAGATACTTTTAATAATATAACTAAATTACCAGATATGTTTGATGAACCTTTTGCTGATAATTCATCAATACCTACATTTATGGTTTCAGAGTTAGCAAAAAAAGATGTAACAGTGTCTTTATCGGCTGATGGTGGTGATGAGTTATTTGGAGGGTACTCTAATTATCAACCAACATTAAAGCTACACAATATTTTGCAAAATATTCCTTTTGGTTTGCGAAAAGTATTATATAGGGTTTTAAACACTAATGGTATTGAGAATTTTATTACGGAGCTGAAGTTTTTACAAAATAAACCTAATGTAAATGATAAATACACAAAACTAAAGAACTCCATGTTGTCTAATACTATTTTGGAAATCTTTGACCAATCAAAGAGTTATTGGAATGAAGAGACGTTAAATAAACTTTTTAAATTTAATGTTTCAAATAAAACAATCTATGAAACTGATTTGAATTATAAGGATCTTTTAAATTTAATTTTTTTATATGACCAAAAGACATATATGCTTGATGATATTTTAACAAAAGTTGATAGAGCTACTATGTATAACTCACTAGAGGGAAGAGAACCTTTTTTGGATAATAAAATAGTAGAATTTGCTTTGTCTCTCCCTTCTGAATGGAAAATAAGAAATGGACAAAATAAATATCTTTTAAAACAAATTTTATATAAATATTTGCCAAAAGACTTAGTTGATAGACCAAAGCAAGGCTTTGGTATGCCGATACAACAATGGTTTAGAAAGGATTTAAAACCACTTTATGAGCACTATTTATCAAAAAATAAACTTGATGAAACTGGGCATTTTAACAGTACTTATATTGAACAGGAACTTAAGGAATATTTTAAAGGTAAAAATACGAATTCAAATAAGTTTTGGTTGATTTTGGTTTATATGCAATGGAGAGAAAAATGGATGTAAAAATATCGGTTATAATCCCTACTTTTAATAGAAAGAATATTATATCAAAGTCAATAGATAGTGTGTTAGAACAAAAAATAGATGGAATAGAAATTATCGTCGTTGATGATAAATCAACTGATGGAACGATTGAATATCTAAAAAATAAATATAATAATCAGTTAAAATATTTGTATTTAAATGAAAATGGTGGTTGCAATATAGCTAGAAATAGAGGTGCAGACATTGCAACTGGAGAATGGCTTTTATTTTTAGATTCTGATGATACTTTAACGGCAGGAAGTTTAAATCATTTAATTGGTTTAACAGAAGTTGTAAAATGTGACATCATATTTTCAGCATGTATTAATTCACAAGGTTTAGTTACTTCTAATAATCCTAATTTTGAGGGATATTTAAGTTATCAAGAGTATATTTGTGAGAAAATAATAGGAGAATATTTGCCTATGTCAAAAAGAGAAACATTTTTAAAATGTTATTTTGATGAATCAACAAGAAGAGCACCTGGAATTGGTCACGCGAGAGTTGCTAAACTTGGCAATGGTGTATATATTACTAATTTTATAGCAAGAAATTATGATACAGAAATTTTAGACAGTATTACAAATTCAAGAAAGAGAAATTATAAAGCAATGAGTCAAGTTTGGAAAATTATATTGAAAGAACAAGGTATAGATAAATTAAAATCTTGTCCTATAAATTTTTTTAAGTCTTTTTTGAAGTATTGTTATTATAGTTTTTTTTCATTGGTTAAGAATTGATGAATACAAAACATAAACAACAATATTTACTTTTACAGGCATTGAGGGCTTATGCAGCATTTTTAGTTATATATGAGCATTTATTTGGAAGTTTTATAGATTTGATTATAAAAGAGCCAAATATTTATTCTGAATTTATCTCAAATTATATCTTTTCTCCATTAGGTATTGTTGACCATGGTGGTGGTTTGGGGGTAGTTCAGTTTTTTATACTTAGTGGTTTTGTAATCACAATGGTTGGAATGAGAGAAAGTAGGTTTGAATTTGCTGTAAAAAGATTTTTAAGAATACTCCCGCCAATATTTTTTGCATTAGTTGTTATTGCTATGCTATATTGGGTACTTTATTTTTTCAATATGACCAGTTTTATAAATATTCATAGTGCTCAATGGCCTAGTTTAGTTTCATGGAATGATTTTAATTTAATTTCATTTTTAAAAAATTTATTTTTAGTAAATGTGAATATGAATATGGTAATGTGGACACTAAGAATAGAAATTATATTTTATATTTTAATATTTTTCTCATTACCACTAATTAAAAAAACACCTGTTAAATTTTATGTCATTGTTTGTTTAATTTATATAGTTGGATATGTTTTAAATATGCTACCAAATTATTATTTTGGAAACTATGGAGAATTATATAGTAAGGTATATGGACAGTTTGAATATGTTATATTTTTATTTTTAGGAAGTCTATTTTATCTTTGGTATGATAATAAAATCAGGTTAACAAGTTTTATAGTATTAAATGGAATCTTTTTAATTTTAGTATGGGAAAATGGACTAAGTCGATATATATTTTTATCATATATATTAATTGTTTTTAGTGTATATCTTAATAATAAAATAGAAGTAAATAAGTTATTACAATATTTTGGAAATATTAGTTATTCTACATATTTAAATCACCAAACAATTGGTACTATTTTAATAAGTATATTAATCTCAGAATTTGGTTATAGCAGTAATAATTTTTTATTCTTTTTTATAACAATATTATTATTAATTTTATTTATAAGCTCTGTTTCATTTAAGTATATTGAGCAACCATCTCAGCAATTTGCAAGAAAATTAATAAAAAAGGTTCAAAGTGCAAAGTAGAAGAATTGTTTTTTTGATAAACTCTCTTGATGGCGGTGGTGCAGAGAGGGTTGTAAGTACACTTCTAAATAATTTTGTAGAAAAATATGAATGTCATTTGATTTTGATGGAAAATAAAATATCTTATGAGTTAGATAAGAGGGTTAATATTATATACCTAAGTCATAAGTCACATGATTCTAAAATAGTAAAGATTATTAATACTCCTTTTATGGCTTATAACCTTTTTAGCATTATCAAACGACATAAATTTGAGCAAATAGTAAGTTTTATGTATGTAGCAAATTATATTAATATATTTATTAAGTTTTTTACAAAACATAAAACAATACTTAGTGAGAGAGTGTCTCCAAGTAGTATTTATGATAACAAAAGAATAAGTTCTTTTGTGCATAGAAACTTAATTAGGTATCTCTATAATAAGGCAGACAAAATAATTTCTGTTTCAAAAGTTGCAAATTTAGATTTAGAAAGAAATTACTCAATAAATACTCCTCAAAAATTCGTAATCTATAATCCTTATGATATTGAAAAAATTAAAGAGTTGTCTCTTGTTGATATTGATTTTATTATAAAAAAAGAAACTACAATGATTACTGTTGGTAGTTTAATTCCAAGAAAAAATCATGAACTCATATTAAAGGCTATGTCTAAGCTTGAAAATAAAAATATTAATTTAATAATTTTAGGCAAAGGATATCAAAAAACTTACCTTGAACAAATAACTAAAAAATTGGATATTATCGATAGAGTAAGATTCATTGATTTTGATAGCAATCCTTATAAATATTTATCAAAATCTTCAATATTTGTTTTTGCTTCAAATGCTGAAGGGTTTCCAAATGTTATTGCTGAAGCTATGTGTTGTGGTTGTTGCGTTGTTTCTTCTGATTGTACATCGGGGCCAAGAGAACTATTATCTCCAAGCAGTGATATAGAGATTCAATTGTCCAATAATGTAGATTATGCAGAATATGGCATTTTGTACCCTGTAAATGATGAAAAACTATTAGTGACAACATTGAATCATATATTTAAAAACAGAGATTTAATAGAATATTATTCTCAAAAAACATTGACGAGAATATCAGATTTTAATATTAACAAAATAGCTCTAGAATATGAAAAAGTTATTTTTGACAATTAACATAAAGGTAGGTAATGAAACAAAATTTAGATAAGAATACCGTTGATGGTTTTGGCGAAGAGTGGGCAAAATTCGATCAGTCAGAGTTAAATAATGATGAATATGATCAATTGTTTATGAATTATTTTAGAAGTTTTCCTTTTGAAAAACTTCCAAAAGAAGCCATAGGTGCAGATATCGGTTGTGGCAGTGGAAGATGGGCTAAACAAGTCGCAAATAAAGTAGGTAAACTTTACTGTGTTGATGCTAGTATTGAAGCGCTAAATACTGCAAAAAAGAATTTAAAAGAATTTGATAATATTGAATTCTTAAATCAAAGTGTTGATTCAATAGATATTGAAGATAATAGTTTAGACTTCTTGTATTCATTAGGTGTTTTACATCACATACCTGATACATTTGATGGAATTAAGTCTTGTGCAAAAAAAATTAAAAATAATGGTTATTTTTTAATTTATCTTTATTATAATTTAGACAATAGACCATTTTATTTTAGATTAATTTGGAAGATAAGTGAATTAGGTAGAAACTTTATCTCAAGACTTCCTGCAAAACTTAAGTTTTTCTTGACAGATATTATTGCTTTAATTGTTTATTTTCCAATAGCTAAGTTGTCTAAACTATTAGAAAATATAGGTTTTAATGTAGATAAAATTCCATTGAGTTTTTATAGAAATACAAGTTTTTATACAATGCGTACAGATGCGTTAGATAGATTTGGTACAAGATTAGAACAAAGATTTTCTAAAATAGAGATAGAAAATATGTTAATAAAAGCAGGATTTAAAGATATTGTTTTTAATGATAAAGAACCTTTTTGGGTTGCAGTTGGAAGAAAATGTGTGGAATAGTTGGATTTATAGATAGAAATAGAAATATAAACATTTTAAATGATATGTTAAAGATTCAATCTTATAGAGGTCCTGATGATAGCGGAGTCTATTTTGATAAAAAATGTGGAGTTCATTTTGGGCATAATAGATTATCAATCCAAGACTTAAGTTCACAGGGACATCAACCTTTTGTGAGTGATTGCGAGAACTATGTAATAGTTTTTAATGGAGAAGTTTATAACTTTAAAAATATAAAAATAGAACTTGAAAAGTTAGGATATGAATTTATCTCAAATAGCGATACAGAAGTGATACTTTATAGTTACAAAGAGTGGGGTATAAAGTGTATTGACAAATTTATAGGGATGTTTGCTTTTGCTATTTTGGATAAAGTTGAAGATAAACTGGTTTTAATACGAGATAGAGCTGGAGTAAAACCATTATATTATTATATTTATGAAGATCACTTTATGTTTTCATCTGAAATCAAATCATTTCATAAGCATCCAAATTTTAAAAAAGAACAAAATTTAGAAGTATTGCCTTACTTTTTTCAGTTTGGATACATACCTGCTCCATATACGATATTTCAAAACTGTTTTAAACTTGAAGCTGGACATTATCTAGAATTGAAAATTGATAATTTAGAATTTGAAATTACAAAGTATTGGGATGTAAATGATTTTTATCTACAAGAAAAGTTTACAAAAAGTGAAGATGAGATTTTAGAAGATATTGAAACTATCCTTGACGATGCTATTGATTTGAGAATGGTATCTGATGTTCCAGTTGGAGTATTTTTAAGTGGTGGATATGATAGCTCACTAGTTGCTTCAATACTAGCTATTAAGCAAGAGAAAAAAATAAATACTTTTACTATAGGTTTTGATGATGAAAAGTACAATGAAGCAAAACATGCTAAAACTATAGCGGAGTATCTTGGTACAAATCATACCGAATACTATATGAAAAATAGCGATATGTTAGATTTAGTAGAAAAACTACCATTTTATTATGATGAACCTTTTGGAGATAGTTCAGCACTTCCAACGATGATAGTATCAAAATTAGCACGACAAAGCGTAATAGTGGCATTGAGTAGCGACGGTGGAGATGAAGCTTTTTGTGGTTATAGTAAGTACTTTTTTTTAAATAAATTTAAAGACATATTTTCAAATAGCTTTAAAAGAGAAATTTTAAAAGTAGGATTAAATCTATTTAGTGCAAATATTGTTGAATATATAAATGAAAAATTACCAAAAAATTTAAAACAAACGAATATAAAAGATAAATATACAAAATTCCAAAGAGCTATAAATAGTAGCAGTTTAGAAGAGATGTTTGAAAATGCAAGTAGCTATGTAGATAAAAATGAAATAGCTAGATTTTTAAAAGTTAGTAAAAATAAAGAGTTATTTAAAAAATGGGAAAAGATTGGAAGTATAGAGTTTTTAAATCAAATGATGGCAGTTGATTATAAACTATTTATGAATGATGATGTACTTACAAAAGTTGATCGAGCTACTATGAGTGTAAGCCTTGAAGGACGAGAACCATTACTTGACCATAGGATAATAGAGTATATGGCAAGAGTGCCTATTGATATAAAATATAAAAATAAACAAGGGAAATATCTACTTAGACAAGTACTTTACAAATATCTTCCCAAAGAGATTGTGGATAAACCAAAATCAGGATTTCAGATACCTCTGAATGAATGGCTAAGATGTGAGCTTAAACCTTTAGTTTTAAAATATTTGGATATTGCAATAATGGATGAGAGTATTTTTAATATTGAAGAGATAATGCAATTAAAGAAAAGATTTTTTGATGGTGAAGATATAGGTACAACTATTTGGTTTATTTTGATGTATCAGATGTGGAAGGAAAAGTGGCTTGAGTAAAAAAATATTATTTGTAGTAAATGTAGATTGGTTTTTTATATCTCATAGATTACCTTTAGCTTTGGAAGCTTTGAAAAGAGGCTATGAGGTTCATATTGCTTGTGGGATAACTGATAAAAAAGAGTATTTAGAAAGTTTAGGACTGAAGGTTCATCCTCTTAATTTATCAAGAAGTGGCACAGGAATAAAAGGTGAGATAAAAGCTTTTTTTGAAATATATAGAATTTTAAAAGAGATAAATCCAAATATAGCTCATTTTGTAACTATTAAGCCAGTTCTATATGGTGGAATTGCTTCGAGATTTTTAAGTATTCATAAAAAAGTATTTTCTATCTCTGGACTTGGATTTATATTTATTAAGCAAGGGTTCAAAGTCACATTTATAAGAATTATTGTAAAAACTATGTACAAATTTGCACTTGGTGGTAAAAATTCACATGTGATAGTTCAAAATCCAGATGATAAAGCAGTAGTAAACTCTATAGTAAAAGTGCCTATTACTTTGATAAGAGGTTCTGGTGTAGATTTGAGTCAATATGAATATATTGAAGAAAATAATCAAAAGATAAAAGTTTCTATGGCATGTAGACTTCTAAAAGATAAGGGTGTATTTGAGTATATAGAAGCAGCTAAGATAATTAAGAATTTAGAATTTAAAATTGAGAATTATAGTAATGTAGAGTTTGAACTATATGGGGATATAGATATACATAATCCAGCTAGCTTGACTAGTGATGATATAAAAAAGATAAAAAAAGATGGTTTTTTAAGTGTATATGGATTTAGTATTGATATAGCAAAAGTATTTTGTGATTCAAATATTGTAGTACTTCCATCATATAGAGAAGGTTTACCAAAAGTTCTTATAGAAGCTGCTGCTTGTGGTAGAGCAGTTGTGACAACTGATGTTCCAGGATGTAGAGATGCAATAGAGCCAAATGTTACAGGGCTACTTTGTGAAGTTAAAGATATTGAATCTTTAGCTAGGATGATAGAAAAATTGATAATAGATGAAAAACTACGAAATAGGATGGGGTATGAGGGAAGAAAACTTGCCGAACAAGAGTTTGATATAAATAAAGTTGTAGAAAAACATTTTGAAATATATGAAGGTAGAGTATGAAAAAACTATTAATCACAGGCTCATCAGGTTTTGTAGGTAAATATTTTATAAACAAATATAAAAATAAATATAACATAAAAACTTTTAGTTTTTTAAAAGATGATATAAATAGTTTAGATTGTAGTGATATAGATGTAGTTTTTCATCTTTCAGCTTTAGTGCATCAAATGGGTGGGGTTAGTTATGAAGAGTATGAGAAAGTAAATGTTACTCAGACTTTGGAACTAGCAAAAAAAGCAAAAGAGAATGGAGTTAAACAGTTTGTTTTTATGAGTACAGTTAAGGTTTACGGAGAAGAAACAGATAGTAAATATAGTGAAAATAGTATCTGTAACCCAGAAGATGACTATGGAAAAAGTAAATTAAAAGCTGAATTGGAACTTCAAAAGTTAGAAGATCAAGATTTCAAAGTAAGTATCATAAGAACTCCTATAGTTTATGGATATGGTGTAAAAGCAAATATCAAGTCTCTTGTGAAGTTAGTAAACAAAGTTTCTATTTTGCCATTTGGAAATATACAAAATAAAAGAAGTATGGTTTACATAGGAAATCTTTGTCATTTGGTTGATGAGGTTATAACCCAACAAAAAGAGGGGATGTTTTTAGCGAGTGATGATGAACCTTTAAGTACCTCAAGGTTTATTGAACTCATAGCAAAAAACATTGAGAAAAAAGTGTATCTTATAAAAATACCATTTTTTGAAAGTTTATTAAAACTAGTAAAACCATCATTTCATAAAAGGCTATATGAAAGTTTGGAGGTAGATAATCGAAGCACTAAACAAAAATTAAATCTGAAAAATCCTTATAGTGTAGAAGAGGGAATATCTTTGATGCTCAAAGATTTTAGGGGTTAGTTGATAGTGTTT
>Ga0172377_10001592_pt1 | contig 22999 bp, 16 predicted proteins | sample Pumphouse3metaG_FD_119749 | JGI IMG/M metagenome (GOLD analysis project Ga0172377, IMG submission 119749) | Leachate microbial communities from a municipal landfill in Southern Ontario, Canada - Pumphouse #3 metaG | ecosystem: Engineered > Solid waste > Landfill > Unclassified | place: Canada... | reverse complement strand
TTTCATCCCCCGGATAAAGCAGCATTCTGGGGTCCTCCTTGCTCATTTGAGCCACTTGATCATATCTTTATCTAGCCTTAATCAAGCGTTAATTCTTAACGCTTGATTAAGGCTAGATAAAGATGTGATCGACGCCTTGGAGAGAGGGAGAAAGGATCAAATACATAGATTTGCATGATAAACTATCCAAAGGCGCCAGGTCAATTCTGAGGAATGGATTGCAGGAAGGATGCCTCGCCCACTTTTTAGACTAGAGAATCAGCTAAGTTATTGGATAATAATCGAAACTTGTTGAACAGTCTCAGAATTTTTGGGACTGTGTAAACTGGGGGGTCAGTGGATGCGGGACGCATCCAATCCTGATTGTGCGTCGGTGACCTGATGCCAGAACAAGTCCCGCCTCAAGCACTAATAACTAAAAACTAAAAACTAAAAACTAAAACTCCCGCAGCCTGATATCTGGCATACAGGGGCTATATTCGCTATCCATTTCCGCGAGCTGTTGTCTGATGATTGCGCGGCAACGCAGAGCCGGGGTGAGCACATAATCCTGAAATTCTTTGGCGGGAATATCTTTGGCAGTGCGCGCATGCGGATACAGCAGCTTCAGGTATGCCGTGCAAAGCTTTAGCACAGCCTTGGTATCTCTGGTATCGGCAGAGCGGGGGATGATGAGGGCTTCCTTCACGATCTCGCTATATCTGTTTTCAAAGCGCAGATTGTGCATGATCTCGGCAAAATATTCGCTATTCAGAGCATAGCCTGTGAGCTTGAGGTCTTCTGTGAAGCGATAGAGCACCCAACCGGGGATGAAGCCGTGGATTCTGTCGATCAAAGCGGAGGATTGGAAGAAGGAGGGCAGGTCTTTGAAAAACTCCCGATTCTTGGGCTGGTATCGGCTGTTCAGGGCGATATTACCCAAGAGCATCAGCCCACAATCCGAGATATTCTGGTAGTTTCCCACCACTATTTTGCCGTTTTCCAGGTAGTTCTTAAACGCACCCAGGATGTCTTCTTCGCGGGCAAATTGCAGGGTCTCGATCTCATCCAAGGCCAGGAAATCATAGTGATGGATGATGCCGGGGCTGCGGGTGCTGAGATTGTAAAAGATGCCGGCGCGGGTAACTATTCCGCCGCTCACAGCCCAGGAGTATTTCGAGAGATTATTGAAGATATAGGACTTTCCGGTGCCCTTTGGGGCCAGCTCTATCATATTGAGATTGGGCTCTACATACACCAGCAGGCGTGAGAGATAGGTAAGCTTTTTGTTGAGGCTGAACTTAGTTTTGCCGCCGGTATAATCTGGATTGGTTTCCATGCAGCGAATCAAGAGGTCTATCCATTCCAGGGTGCTGAAATTGCTTCTGGCATCCAGAAAGTACTCCAGGTTAACTCGATAGGGCTCAAAGGGTTTGAAATCCGTAAGCTCCACATAGCCCTTGCTGCTGCTGAAGCCTGGAGGGATGTAAGTAAGGGTCAGGATTCCCCAGACCTCGCCTTCATGCAGACGCTGGATTTTGTGCTCGGCCATGCCTTGAGATACGATGCCTTCCTTTTTGCCAATGCCCAAGTCCGGGATGCTGAAGCTCATTTTACCATTCAGCAAATCGGTGGTAATGATCAGCCGGGAAAAGATTTGCAGGGGCTGTCTGGAGTGCAAGAGGCGTCTGCGGACATTGCTGCCTTTGCGGGGGATTTTCTCTTCGATGAAGGCTGCGCAGGCATCTTTGTCAAAAGAGCCATGTTCCGAGAAGCATTTGATCATCCAGTCCTTCACAAAAGAGGGCAGATTGCGTCCGGTGAATACCGAATACGCTTCGGGGTCTTTATATACAGATTCCAGCGGGAAGTGGGTCTGAATCTTCTCGTCCAGGGGAATGGCGATTTGCTGTAAATACGGCATCGGCATTATAGGTCAAAGAGCTCGGTTAAGCTGGTTTCACTAAATCCGGGGCCATCACCGCTGGCTGAGTCTTCCGGCGGCTCTTCTTCATTGAAATCTGGGTCTGTGAACAGATTTTCCGTAAAAGCCTTGGGCATCTTTCCGCAGTGCGCATACATGTCCATGATTTCGATGTAGATCCGCACGATCTGGCGGATGGGTTTGTGCGCGGGATCGATGGTTTTGATGGCATCCTTCACGAAGGTATCCGGGATAGGATATTGCCAATCTATCGCCTGATGATGGATTTCCAAAAGCTGATCCAAAAGGACATTAAGCTCCTTTTTCTGCACCGGAGCCAATACGAGATTGTGTGAATCTATCACAAAATCAAAGAAATGCCGGATGATGGCAGCACTTTCAGCTCCCATCCGCTCTTCCGCCAAAAGCGCCATCTGGGCGGCATCGTTCTTCTTTTTGCCAAAGAAGACCTCATCCTGCAAGCCCTTTACCGAAGCCGCCAGAGTGTAAATGGGGAGCTTATGCTGCTTGCTCCAGTTTAGCAGCCAGGCCAGATTCTGATAGGATTTTAGCCTGGCCACCTTGCCCAGTTTACCGGTGATTTCCAGCTCGTCAATCAGAATTACCCAGGCCTTAAACCCCAGCCCTTGCAAGAGATAGGGCAGGAATTCAAAAAAGCTCAAGAGGTGCTCCTTTTGCGTGAATCTGGGCAGCTCTTTGAATTCCGGTTTATAGAGCTGTCGGCAGATCGATTTTGCCCGGGTGAGATTCTCCTTTTTGCCCATCAGCGCATTGTAGAGCAAGATCATGCTTTGAGCGTCGTATTGGGCGAAAGCCCGAAATATATAGGTAGGAAGAGGATGGCTGAGCTTCACCCCCAGCTCCGGCAGATTTTGCAAAAAGTCCTGAGGCAGGGTTTCTGCGGTGAGCGGATTCAGCAAACCGGGGATTTTGGCCTCCGGGGTCAGAAGATGCGAGGTCAGAGCCGGAAAGAGATTGGCGAGATTGCTCAGGTTCAAGCTTCGGGAGAGGGATATATAGCTCACGGCAAAGCCTTGATCCAGGATGTGGCCTTCGATGAGCTTCAAAAGATGGGTCTTGCCCTGGCCATATTCACCCCATACCAGCCTGCCTTTGGGACTGATGCCGCTTTCCAGCAGGGCCAGGTCTTTGTCGATTTTTTCGACCAGATGATGCCTGAGATCGGTGGTGGCATCCACTGTGATGCGAGATGGAATCCCCGCTCGAATGGCTTCCAGCATCAGGATATAATCAGTCCTGTTCATCAGTTGCTACCTCCCCAGGATTGCGTTTGAGCTTGCTTTGCAGCAGAAAACGGAAATTGGTGAAGGTCTCATCCAGCATATACAAATCCTGGGGATGGCCTTCTGGAACACTATCCGAGAGCTCTTGCAGCTTATCCGAAAGCTTGGTGATTTCCCCATTCTGCGTAGCTTCGGCCAGTATTTCATTGGCATCTATCAAATCCGCATAGGGATTAAGCGATTCATGCTGGTAAAATCCCGGCTGAATCCTCATCCACAGGGCATGATAGCTCTGCAAACCATAACGTTCACTATCCAGAATCTCATCATCTCCGGCGATCAAGAACAGGGTATGATGAAAGAAATCCAGATCATCGATCAATTGCCGGAGGAGCTCATATACATCGTTGCGCCGCATGGGAGTATAGCGCATCTGTGATCCGGAGCGGGGCAGGATGGCCTCGATCTGATCCAATAAAATAACCACGCCCTTGTAGCCGCTGAGCAGAATCAGTTCTGTGAGCGAATACAGCCAGATTCTGGCATTGCTCTTGTTCAGGATCTCATAGAGGCTGCTCTGCACCTTGCTGCTGTGCACGATCTTCTCACCCCTCAGCCAGGTGCTGGCCAAGTCCTGGGTGAGCGCATCTTTTTCCACCACTGCTTCGCTGAAGATATGCAAGAATTTGCGGAAAGAGAAATCTACCCCAATCCTATTGACCACGTTGTTTATTGCTATGCGGATCAGACGCTTGGCATCGTGGGGGATGGCGTTTTCCTGTTCGCAGATGAATTCGGTGAGATTGCCCGCATAGCTTTCAAAATCCTGGAAGCTATGCCCCAGCTCGCTCAGAATCTGCCTGCTCAATGTGTGCGCCAGTGCTGCGGTGCCAAATTGCTCTGCCACAGCTTTGTAGAGCTGCACGGGATCACTCAGGAAGAAGGGAAGCTCCATGAGATTCAGATAGAGCACGAAGTATCCGCTTGCGCTGGCTTGTGCTTTGAGGAAATGCAGAAAGTGGGATTTTCCGGTGGCAGGACTGCCATGCAGGATTTTCACCTTGCTGCCGCCCTGGGCAATCACCTGATCCAGGCAGTAATCCTGCATCAAATCCAGCCATTCATGCTTTATGCACAGATGCCGGATCAATTGGTCACTTGCCGGTGGCAGACCTTTTTGTAATGCGCTTATGTCCTCGTGAGAAAGCTCAAACATGTCATTGCTCTTTGTGGATGGTAAGGGTGGAGGCTTTCATGCTTTCGCCCGAGGGGGTTTTGATGATATACATCTTGCGCACATCGCGACTGTATCCGTATTCAATGCTATAAGGGCCAAAGGAATCCGGCGTATTGATCAGACGTCCTAAATCCCAAAGGAAGTTCTCGATCTTGTAATCATTGGAACCTGGAGCGATGGTGAAGAGATCAAACATATCCTTCAGGCTCACCGCATAACCGTATTTTGCATTGTGAGAGGCATATTTCCTGGAATTGGCATATTCATAGGCACGCAAGAGACGCTTGAAGAAACTATTCACATTGAAGGTGTAATTCAGCTTCTTATAGGTCTGCTCCAGCAGCTTCACCACTTTGCCCAGCTCCAGATCGGTAATGCGCTTCTTTTTGCGGCCGATATTTAGCTGAAGGTAGTATTCTTGCACATTGACCACCACTTCCATGGGGCCGATCAAGAGTGAATTGTCTTTTACATCAGGGTTGATTCCTTTGTCCATTAGTGCTGTGTGCAATTCCTGTAAATAGCTGGCATTGCTGGTGTAAAGGCTCTGCAAAGTTTCAAGCTCGGGATTGGCCATCTGCAGATAGTCCGTCACTTTGTCCCAAAATCCATCCTGCAAATCAATGATATTGGCGATGGATTTTTCTGCAGTTTCGATATTATGATTTTTGAAAGAGGTCAATAGCGCATTGTAGCTGGCATGTAGCTTCTGCAATTCTTTTGATTTCTGCATTTTAACTCCCAAGACGTTTTTTGCAAAACAAGTGCTGGGGCAAATTCTGTCAAGGAATTTGATGATTTTGGGCGTTTTTCATGCTGTGTAAAAGCACTTTCCTGGCATTTCACAAGCCTGAGATGATCACAATAGCAAGGGTATTGGGGGCGAACTGTTGGAATTTACACCAACACTTGGGACATCACTAAGAATCTTGAGAATGTGAAAAGAAAGAGCTTGAAACTCAGCTCTGATCTACAGAAATGGGAGGCCTTTATTTGCTCTCGTGACTGTAATAACCATCCCAGCAATCCCACTTGATCTCAGATAAACGCTTCAGCATCAATTGGCAGGGGTAATCCTGTGGAAAGAGCTTCAAAACCTGCTCAAATCTGGCTCTGGCAAGCTCGGGCTGGGCTTCGGTCATAGCCTTAAGGCCTTCCCCATAGAGCTGGCAGAGCTTGTTCTGGCTTTCTGTGGCTTCGGAAATCGGGCAGAGCAGTTCATAGATATCCACTACTTCGCCTTTCCCTTTTACGCAAACGCGATCCAGCCAGCGGCAGAGGAAGATATCGGAAACCGCATCATAGGTAACGCTCTCGATGATAATGCTGGTGCGATAAGCTTTATTCAAACTTTCCAGACGCGAGGCCAGGTTCATTCTATCGCCGATACCGGTGTAATTGAAGATCTCGTCCGAGCCAAAATTACCGGCAATAATCTCTCCGGTGGCGATTCCCACGCCTATTTTAAAATCACAGAGCACGGGGTGATTCGCATAACTATCGCGAATGAGCAGTGATTCCTTTACTATACCCAAAGCGGTGTTACAGACATCGGTTTGGAAGCCGCTAATTGGCATGGGGACGTTGTATAAAGCGAGGATGGCATCACCCATGTATTTATCCAGGGTACCACGATTTTTGGTGATGATCCTGGTGCTGCGATTGAAGAATTCGTGCAGGAAGCTACTGATCTGCTCTGGCGAGACCTGCTCGCAGATGCTGCTGAAGCCGCGGATATCCACAAACAGGATGCTGGCAGTCTTTTTCTCACCGCCTACTTTCAGGGGATCATTCACCTTCATGATCTGAGAGATCACCGCTTTGGAGACATAGTGTTCAAAGGCATTGCGCACCTTCTTCTTCTCGGCCAGCAGCATCTGTGATTCATTGATTAAGAGCACCAGGTAGCCTATAATCCAGGGCAAAAGGAAGACACTGTAATCCATACACAGCGGCCCCCACACAAAAGACAGATAAAAGGCCAGCAAGAGCAAAACAGATGCACCCAGGAAAACCACAATGCTAAGCAGCGGTTTGAGATAGCGCATCACAAAGGACAAGCCGCTGAGCAGCACTATGCAGATCAACCAGCTCAGCCAGCGGGGCAACCACTGGATAAAGTCTTCGGTGAGGATGTTTTGCATCAAGGTGGCATGCAGCTCCACCCCCGGATAATCTGCATCCAAAGGCGTGGTCTTGATATCCCTCAAACCTGAGGCAGAAGTGCCTACCAGCACAATCCGGTCTTCAAAATAGCCGTCGGCAAGATTTCCCAGCAGAACATCTGAAAACGAGATATAGCGAAACCGCCCGGCCCTGCCATAGTAGTTCAAAAACAGCAGGCCATCATCCGTGAGCGGCAAGCGCATCACCTGCTCTCCCTGACTTTTCAAAAGGAGATCCTTCCCTTGCACGATCTCATCCACAGCCAAAAGATCAAGGCAGGCCTGAAAGCTGAAATTGACATAGTATTCATCTTCGTGATGCAGGAAAAGCGGATAATCGTGAATCTCACCGCTGAGATCCGGCTCGATGTGCGCAAAGCCTACCCTGTATGCGGAATTCCCCAAAAGGGGAATGGGCACCTTGGGATGCTGCAGCTTTAGTGACTTCTTGGGCAAGACCTCCCAGGCTATGAGATTGTCTGGCAGAGAGCTGCCCTCTGGTGGCGAGACAGAGCTATTGAACATCGCCAGATATACGTTTCCCGCTTCCCGGATTGCTCTGGCAAAATCCGCATCGCTGGTGTAATGCTGGAAGAGACCCTGCGGCTGATACCCTTTGGCTGCAAGATGCTCTGACATACGCTGCTGCCCGAAGGCATTGATGCTGTCGCTCTCCGTGAAAAAGACATCGAAAGCGATCAGGATGGGATTGTCATTGGCCAGGCTATCCACCAGATCGGCAAAATAAAGGCTGGGCCAGGAGGAAAATTGCCCCAAAGCTGAGATGCTCTGCTCATCGATATCCACGATGCAGATATCGTCAAAGACCGGAGCCCTGTCACTATCGGAAAAGGCATTACGGTAGTCCAGCAGCGTATCATACACCCGAAGCTGCAAGGCTCTCAAAAGCTGCCGGGACACCGGAAGATAGTGCAGCAGATAGGAGCCCACTATCACTCCCAGAATGATCAAGGGCCTGCGAAGCCTGGCGAACATCAGTGCCCGGGTAGATCCTGGATAAACTGGCTGGAAGGAAAGTCTTTCTTCAGGATTGTGATCTGCTTATCTCTTTTAGCGATCTCGCCCAGCTCCTCATAGATGAGAATCAAGGCCAGGTGGCTGATTTCGGCGTCATGGTTCAGAGGATCTTGTTCGATCACTTTCAGCAGCAGGGGCATAGCTTCCAGATACTTTTCCTCTTCATACTTACCCAGGGCCTCGTCCACATCCACCATCTTCGGGACTCCCCAAAATAGATCGGCTTTCTCCTCTACTTCCGCTTCAGTCCTGCGGATTCCGGCCACAGAGCTGGCCTTGCCATCCTTGGTCAGCCTCAGGTTCTTGACCTGGCGCTTTAACTTCGTATTCCAATTGGTTTTGGCGGAAGCTTCTTCATAAATAGCGCGGATGCTGACGTTTTTGTTCTGCTCCACTGTGCTTACTGTTCCGTCAGACCACAGAATCTCTACGGAGGCAGCAAGTGCTGTTTTCAAGTTCCCATTCAGTGCTACCGGCATATCTTTGCAGACGGCCTTGAAGGCCTGGTTCTGGTTCTCCTGGTATTCCACTGTGCCGATAAAGAAGCGCACACTGCCCACGGGCTGAGCAAAAGCCAGAGCAATCAAGAGTATAAGTACTTGGATTAAGATAATCTTCTTCATATCATTCTCCCGTTTTCATGAGGTCTGCATAGATTTGCAGATCCACTTGTCTGATGATCTCTTTGTTCTCTAACATCCGGAAATATTCCAGCGCTTTCGCACGGTTCAGATCCCGATATTCCAAAAGGCATAAGTTACGAAAAACCTGGTCTGTTTCGGTGGCAGTCTTATCAAGTGCATTCAGATATTGAGTTCTGGCGAGCTCCAATCTGGAGGTTTTGGCATAGACATTGCCCAGATTGAGAGTGGCGTAAAAATGCTGCGGATCCTGTATCTGGATCTCCTTCAGCAGTCGCTCTGCCTTATCCAGAGAGTTCATCTTCACGCACCACATAGCATATTGAAGCTTCACAGAGACATTCTCAGGATAGCTTTCGAGGGAAACGCAAAAATCCATTTCCTGATTGATCTGAGTCATTTGAAGCATCTTGTCCAAGTCCTGTTGATAAAAAGACTTGGCCTCGCTGATGTTTCTGTAAGTCGCACTATCTACAGCCTTGCTAAAAGAGCTGGCCGGATACAGCTTGTGAGCTTCCTCAAATTCGATGATCTCCGGCATTACGCCACTTTCCACGATGTTCTGATAGTGGCGGATCGCACCCAGCCAGCTTGCCACAAAATCGGCCTTGCCCATCATAGTAGTCTCTAGAGGAAGCCAAAACGCACCATGACTCTCAATGAAATACTCAGGACTGAGGCCATTTTTGGTAATCTCCGCTGCTGTCATCTCCGTCTTAATCGCCAGCATCACATGGCCGGGGATATCTATAAAAGCAGTCTGGGTTCCGATGGATTCCAGGGTTCCAGCCATCAGAACCAACAAATCCTCGCAATCCCCAGATTTTGTTTCCAGAAGCTGGAAGGGAAATTGAACTGCATCAAGCTCAGAGTCATCCAGATTGGAAGTGCTGGAATCGCGGACATAGCTGATGCCATTTGCCCGGTAAAAGCTATAAGCTTGCAAAGCCCGGATCAGATTGCGGTTCAGGATGATGCTTTGCTCTGTACTAAAAGGTTGCACGATGTTTTGCTTCACAAAGTAAGCTAAGTTGTCATCCTGCGGATTCACAAAGCTGGCCAGGCTGCGCCGCTTTTGCCAATCCATGGCCTTATTTGGAAGCACCTGCAAGGTTTTACGAGGATGGGTGGGATTATACTCCATCCCCTCATATTGATATTTCAGGCTGATCTCCACCGAAACATTACGCGCACTATCAAAGAGCCGCTCATTGAAACTAACGGTGATATCCACCACCTTATCCTGCTGTGCGATCAAAGATGGCACCCTGATGATCTCGATCTTGCTGCCCACCTCCTGCACAAATACCGAAATCTCCACATTTGAGATGGTGGTATTTCTGGTATTAAACAGGGTAATCTTGCCGATGGGATTCTTCTTGTAATATTCATCCAAAGAAGGAAATACGGGATTAAACTGCACAGAACGGATTTCGATGATGTCCAAAGTGAGCTTTTGCGCCTGTGCCGCAGATTTGTAAGTGATATATTTCTCATTGATATCAAAGTCATCTGGCCGGTAAGTTTGAGCGATGATAATCTCCTGGAGGGCCTCGGTGTATCTGCTCTCATTGCTCAGCAGCTCTGCATAAAGCACGTGAAATTCCACCGCAGTATCGTCATTAGCCACATATTTTGCCACAGCTTCCATCACGGATAAGGCTATATCGATATTTCCTTGCCGCTCCAGAACCCTGGCATAGGCAAAACCGTAAGGAGCATTGGCGGAGCTTTGTTCATACGCTTTTTTGAAGCTATTCAGGGCATCACTGGGCTTGTTATCCTCCATATAGGCTCCTCCCAAGCCGTAATGATACTTTGCCACGGAGTTATTCGATCTGATGGCGCTCAGATAATGGTCTGTGGCATTACCATAACTTCCGGATTTCATACTGCATTCTCCCAAAAGGAAGTAAACCTGATCAAGCTTCTGAGAGGGACTGCGCGTAAGCATTTGCTGAAGATAGCTTTCTGCAGCCTTAAGCTGTCCCACCTTCATCTGCAATTCGCCTATTTTGAGCTCATCCTCAAAGCTGGAAGCGATCTTGACCAATTCCTGAAACCCGCTTAAAGCCTGGTCATATTTCTGTGTTTCATCATAAACCGTAGCCATATAGCGCAATACAGTGGCATCTCTGCCAAAATCCTGCATATACAAATCTGCCATCTCGATCACAGTGGCCGAGGCTTCATTCAGATATTGCAGGGCAATGTATTCTCGGAATAGATCTTGCTCTTGTCTGTAGTTCACTCCTTCCAGATATTTGATGGCCACCAAATAGTCCTTGGAAGCCTTATAGGCATGCACTTTTTTCAGAGCTATCTCTGTGGTGCTGCCCCGCACGGCTGCGGCTCTATCCAGATAATCATGCACCAGGACATAGTTTTTGGCCAGCTCATGCACATCCGCTTCAGCCAGATAGTTTTTCACTATTTGCAAATCTATCCTGGGATCAAGGCTGCCTCCCCTGCCATATTGCAAAGCCTGAATAGCCTGCATATATTGGCCATCAGTATGCAAATACCTGGCATAGGAGAGATAATCGTCCACCTGGCCGCTCGTTATCCCATGTTTCCCATCCGCTGCGACGGGACATACTGTGTAGGACACCACAGAGTTCATGGGATCATTTACCACATATCTGGGCTCAGATACGCTGTAGGCAGTAGAGCCATTCGCATCGCTGGCCTGGACGATCCACTTGTTGATTCCCTGAGAAGTCTCCCAAGTCAATACCGTTTGCAGCTCATCGTTTAGGCTCAGTCTGATAGCCTGGCTTACGTCCAGAGCTGAATAAAAATTCAGCAATCTTGTGAATTTTGCACCCTTATCCATGATCGCAAACTGCTGCTTTGCTTTGTCATAACGGATCAGATAGATGCTTTTAAAATGGGGGAAATCAGCTTTTTTGCTCTGGCTAAAGTATTCCAGCTCCTTCTCCTTGCCCTTGTAAATCGTCAACTTCTGGGTTTTGCCATTCACTATTGCGATGCGGCCAGGAGCCATTATATCAAAGCTGCTGATAAAAGGTGTCGAAATTAGCTGTTGGATCTTTTCATTCTCGCACAGAGGAATCTTCAGAATGACCGAATCACTGGTAAGACAATATAGATCCTGTCCAGTGCTACGCAGCAAAATTGGTCTTTGTTTAGCCTCCGGCAGAGGGATATTCCTCACGTAAATACCCTGCTTGTCAAATACTGAAATCCGGCAGTTCTTACTATCGGCCACATAGATCAGCTTATCCTCTCCCACTACAATGCTGGCAGGGGACTTCAGGCTACCTTCCTGAGAGCCTTTCCCCCCAAAACTTTCTCCTTTGTAAACCCCGTCATCTGCCCCAAAGATGTGCACCATATTAGCCTTTGTATCCAGGACATAGAGCCTGTTTTCAAACATAGCCAGGGCAGAAAAGCTCTTGATGGGCTTTTGCTGCTGAGCCAGAGAGCTGGCAAAGCGGGCCTTACCATCCTGCCCCAGACAGACGAGGGCAGGTCCGGAGCTTGGTTTGGCATTCGCTTTGGGATTGGGAAGCGCAATATTGCAAATCATGTAGATGCCCTGCTTTGTCTCCAAAAAGTCCTGGGCCAAGGGCATAGTGCTCTCTATCAGCTCTGGACGCAGGGTAAAGGTGGGGCGTGAAAGCAGCTTGGTTTCTTTGTGGTCTGTATCTTGAAAGAGGTGAATCGTCCGCTGCTTGTTATCGTAAATTACAAAGTTTGAGGCCTCACCGGCACTGCTGGATTTCAATAGGGAAGGTGCTTTGAAGGCACCTACGGCTTTGCTTTTGTTCACAGAGCCAAATTTGGATTCTGGTATCTGGATTCCATCTGCCCCCAGCTTATCTACACTCACCGGATTGCCATTTATTATATGCAGCTCACCCCATTGATTCACAGCCATATCTATGATGAGATTGATTTTACCTTGTGGGTTTGGAATGCTGATCCTGGATTGACACACGAGATTAAGATCATAGACCGCTACCTGGCTGCCGTTGGTCGTATGCTGCAAAACCCTGATCATCTGATCCTCACCCAGGCTCATGGACACAGGCCCTTCCAGCTCCTCAGTGGCGATCAGCATACCCTCTTTGGTCAGAGCGTAGAGCTTTCCGGCATCCAAGACATAGATGTAGCCTTGATAATTCACCAGAAGACGGGAAGCCTTTTTAAAACTCAGTTCCTTGACTCCCTTGGTTTTGATCTCGTTCAAGAGCTTGCCTTCAAGGCTATAGATCAGGATTGAATTTGCCTTGGAATCCAATAAATATATCTTGCTTTCATCTACAAAGACATCCTGAATCAAACTTTTTGGCGAGATTTTGATGCCCGTTCTTTGCCAGGCCTTTTGGGATATATCGTATATCGTGAGCTCAGCTTTGGTGATATCGGCAAGAAATAGCTTGTCTCCCTTGATCTCTAAGGCACTAAAAGCCTGTGGATTTGTCCGCGACTCATCAATCCTGCCCAGCGATTGCGGATAGGCAAAAACCTTGCTGGTAAAAAACAGTACAAATACTAATAACAATCCTACGCGCTTCATAAACAACTCCCTTATTTATGGTTAGTTCCATGAAATCAAAACTTGATATTGCTGTCAAGATATTTGATGGATTTGGGCAATTTAATCTTGAAATACTGCTCGCACTAAGTCCTATAAGGCTATTCACAATAAGCCTTTGTTTTGATTCTAAAGCGACCCAGGTGCTTTCTTCTTCTGCCTTCCCATCCCGCGAATTGCAGAGCTCTGCCTGTATAGTTTGTGGTGGAGATGACGTGGAGATAAGAGAAATTATTCCTGCTTTTTCCGGGTCCGCTTTAGGACAAGGAATGGGGGAAAGGAGGGGGTTGAAAGACGAGAGGTTCATACCTGCCTTAAAAGACGAAAGGTGGGGGTTTTAACCTCCACGCTACGAGCTGCCGTTTGGCCAAGACGTTTTCCTGGCCTTTGAAGGCCAGGCCCCCGCAACTCTATGAACATATTTGCCAGGGATCAAGGAGATGGCTCCCTGAATGAGGGCAGATCTGATGATCTGGATAGCTATAAAGTTTACCATTATAGATTATACATATCTGCAATATAAACACTTCGCTGTTTTATGGTCACTACACGAGTTGGCGTTTTGTGCTTTATTTGAAGGGGTCGATTTTAGATTTGGGTTCTGGGGATTTGCTTGGCTTTCTGCCAAATCAGGATAATTTGTGAGATGATGGATAGAGCTGCGGGCGGGCGGCCTTATAAAGGCCGGGGAAAAGTCTTGTGGCGGGTATGAGCTTGTTGCACAGCGGTTAAAACCGCTGCCTAAAGTCTTTCAAGGAGGATATGAAATATAGGTGTCGTCGGAACGGGAGTCCGCCACTACGGGGAGCTGAAATGCAGATCAATGCTGCGGGTGTAAGGCTCTTTCACGTTTTGGCGCAGGCTGGCTTCTATTTTCCCAAAGGGAAGCTTATAGGCAGCTTTGCATTCAATTCGGATGGCACTGCGGCCCAGAGACTCATAGCCCAGATCACCCTCATTGGGCACGATCATTTTGAAATTCGCACTATTCCAGATCGTGTAGGCCAGCAAGAACTTGAGGCCTTCATTCTGATAGGCGAAGCTATGATGCCACCAGGATCCGGAGGAGAAGGCGGCATTCTTTTCTTGGTAGTGATAGCGAGCGGAAAAGGCGATCTCCCAAAACTCCCTAATCTCTTGCGAACCCGCAATCTGAAAGCGGTAATGCAAGGGGATACTACTAACGTAGCTGCTGTCTATGGCACTCAGAATCTGGCGGTCTATCAGCTTGAGACTGCCTTGCGCAAAGCTATTTTGATCGCGATAGCGGAGCCGGACACTACTCTGCGAGAGCCAATCCGGACCAGTGATCGAGCCCAAACTGCGGCACAACACTGCGCCGGCATCCAGTTTGAGGTTTGGGATCAGCTTTACCGAGGCTTCGGCACTGATTTCTGATCTTTCATCCAGAGAGCTGAGGCGAAGGGGCTGCGCTGCATAAGCCGGACGCTGATATTTGCCGATATAGCCATAGCGCCATCTCTGCCAAAAGATGCCGCTTTGCAGCTCCCATCCGGTTTTGAGCGAGGCTCCCCCTTTTTGGATGGCACTCTCCAGGCTGAGTTTGTGATCTCCCAAAGAGGCCCGGCCAAAGAAGCTGCCTACTTGCAAAAGCGAATCCTGGCCGGCTTTAGCAAAACCCCGCTCATAATGCTGTTGGTAGAGCAAGGCTCCCAGTTGGCATCTATCGCCGGCATACCAGAGTGCTACAGAACCAATTTCCTCTTTGCTGCTGCTGAGGTATTCGCCTTTAGTTCTGGGCAGGGTGCTGATCTTACCCTCGGTGAGCTTTACATCTCTTTGTAGCCCAGAAACTATCGCCATCAAATAGCAATTCTTATAGCCCAGATTCAGGGCCAGGCCTTGCGGGGAAAAGCTCTGAGGATGCGCAGGACTCAGCAGCCGGGGCGCAGCATTGGCTCTGGCAAAGACCAGCCCTTCTCCCAGCTCGGGGCGAAAATTGCCGATGATGATCTGATCATAAAACTTCGCCTGCAAATTGCCGTATAGCCGCTCACCGGATTTGATCCCGCCTTTGATTACGATTTCCCCTTGCTCCAAATGCAGATGGCTCAGCAGATAGCTATCATCCCGCTGATAAACGCTCATTTTGGCAGCGATCTTAGACGTCTGGAGGTTTTGATAGATTTCAGCGCTGGCCTGATCCGCTCCTTCTTCGTAAAGCAGCTCTGGCAGGCTTATGATATCAAGGTCGGTCTCTTGTGCGCAGGTATTTGCTATACAGAAACATAGCAGTAAAGATAAGAGAAACTTCACCAACTAAGTTCCAGGGAAATAGCCTGGCTGGGATCCAGCTTGGGATGAGTGCGAACAGCGTAGATCAGGCTGAGGCTCTCCACCTTGACTTTGAAGCCCAGGCCAAAGCGGCTGTCTTCGTTTTGCCAGGAGCCATAGAGGCTCAAAAACTGGTTTAATTCCGTATTCACGCCCACCCTGAAATTATCCTGGTAGTTCTTGCTGTAAAAATACCCCAGCGCAGCCTGCAAATCCGGGCCCAATTGTCCCATCAAACTGAGGCTGGCCTCCTCTTCATCATGGGTCAGGCGCAGCATTTTCAGCTCTGCGGCAAAGCTCTGTTGCTCATAGCCCAGGCCCAGATCGTAGCAAAAGGAATACTCTGCATCGGAATCCTGGATCGCGTCATAGAGCAGATGGCCGGTAGCACCGAGGCAGATGCCCTGGTAAGAGTAATTCAGATTCAGATAAGGATTGTGCAAAGTGTAATCTTGATGATGCAGGTAGGTGCTGCCCAGAGCAAGATGCAAATCGTGCCTGGAGAGGGCATTATGCACAGAAAAGACATTGATTCCGGGAACAGAAAAGGGGCGGTGATAAGAAAAGCTCAACCCTGAGGTTTGCAAAACGGGAGAGATGGCACAGTCCGCTACGGAATCAGAGATTATGCTGAGCCCGCCCAAGGCAGTACCCGCAGCCGAATAGGATATACAAAAGGCCAAAAGGGGCACTGACGACAGGACTATAAAGAGCAGCACCCGCTTCATAATCAACTATTAATACAGGGTTAATTCACTCTCAGGATCAAAGAAATGAGCTTTGGTCATATCCACGGTGACGGGCAGTTCCAGACCCACTTTGGGTAGCTCTTTGGGATCGAAACGCGCCACAAAACTGAATTGCGCAGTCTTGAGCACTACGTGAAACTCATTGCCCAAGGGCTCCACCAAATCACAGACTGGGGTGAATTTTTGCGGGAATTCGGCCATGCTATCGTGCCTTGCGTCGTAGATATCTTCAGGACGGATGCCCATGATAATCGCTTTGTTTTCATAATCTTTGAGCTTGGTCTGCTGATCCTGGGTGAGCGATAGCACATAGTCTCCGCTATCAAAGACCAGAGCAGCATCTTTGCGCAGCAATTTGCCGGGAACCATATTGATGGCGGGACTTCCGATAAAGCCGGCTACAAAGATATTGGCAGGATGATTGTAGATATCCAGCGGTGTATCGATCTGCAAAATGATCCCGTCTTTCATCACCACGATGCGATCTGCCATAGTCATGGCTTCCACCTGATCATGCGTTACGTAGATCATCGTGGTTTCCAGAGTCTTATGCAGCTTCACGATCTCCGCGCGCATGGCTACGCGCAGCTTGGCATCGAGATTGGACAAGGGTTCATCAAAGAGGAAGACCTTGGGATTGCGAACTATGGCGCGCCCCAGTGCCACTCTTTGACGTTGACCGCCGGAAAGCTGGCCGGGCTTGCGGGTCATCATGCTTTCGATGCCCAAAAGAGCCGCAGCGGCTTCCACTTTCTTCTTGATTGCGGCTTTGGGCTCTCTACGCAGCTTCAGGGCAAAGGCCATGTTATCATACACAGTCATATGCGGATAGAGGGCATAATTTTGAAAAACCATGGCAATATCACGCTCTTTGGGAGGCTTGTTATTCACCAGATTATCGCCGATGTGGATATCTCCGCTGGAAATATCTTCGAGGCCTGCGATGAGGCGCAAAACTGTGGTTTTCCCGCAGCCAGAAGGCCCTACCAGGACCATAAATTCCTTGTCTTCCGCCACAAAATTCACGTCTTTGACGGCATGAAAGCCGTTGTCATAGAACTTGTTCAGGTTCTTTACTACTATCTTTGCCATGGCAAACTCCTTTGAAAAATGAGATTTCTAAAATCTATGATAAATGTCAAGCAGGAAATTCTTTACTTTCGGATGACCACTGCATTGCGTCCAGATTCTTTGGCATCATACATCGCAATATCTGCCATGTGGATGTACTCACTCAACTTTTTGAGCTGGATATTACCGAGCAAATTTTCACAATAAGCACCGATGCTTACGGTGATTTTCATCTGCTTTTTCTGGTATCTAAATATACGTTTTTCGATCTTTTTACGAAAGCTCTCCATCATTTCTTCGCAGTGCTGAGGATTGGTATCGAACAGCACAATTAAGAATTCATCTCCCCCATAGCGAACTATGATATCACTATGACGGAATGCTTTAGAGAGCATTTCTCCCAGTTCTTTCAAGACATAATCGCCGGCGGTATGGCCATACTTATCGTTTATCGTTTTAAATTCATCGATATCAAGGATGGTGAAGCAAACCGGAGTATTGTGCCGTGCAGCCAAAGCCAGGATCGGCATGAGATTGTTATCCATAAAACGCCGGTTGCGCTGTCCGCTGAGCTGATCCGTAAGAGAAAGCTCTCCCACTTCTCTATACAGATCTTCAATCTTCTCAAAATTCATCTGGATATTCTCCACATAGCTGCTGTTGCGCAGGCTGGTCTGATTTGAGAGCTGTAGAAAACTCCTTTCCACATAGCGCATACTGAGCTTGTAGGTCTTGTGATCGCAATGCATTCTGAGGTATTTTGAGATTTCGATCAACCGTTCCCAACACTTGTGCAGGAAGTAGTTTGAAGCTTTGAAGCTATGGATAGAATCGTGAAACTTATCCTGAAACCCGCTGAGGTAATTTCCCGCAAAAAAGTGCAGGGAATGCAGTTGTCTGGAATTTAGAATAGATTCGTGAAACTTGATCAGATCTTGGTAGTAGTGCATCTTTTCGGCTGGAGAGACTTGTTTGTCATCCAAAAGGAAGAGCTCATAGCCCACTCTGGCAGTATTCAGGCATTCCTCTCCCCGGATTTTCTCGTAAAGATTGTAAAGCAGAGCTTTGTAATATTTACTTCTTTTGAACCAGGATAGGGTAAACAGCCAGCTTGTGAGCAAAAACAGAGTGGCCTCCGGACCTCCTTCATCCCAGACCCGGGTGGCCAAATCAAGCATCAGCTTTATCTTTGATTCTGCATCGCTGTGAACACCAAAGATATTGGCTTTGCTAAGCTCGTACATCGCATAGAAGCAAAGCTGATCCGAACCCACTTTAGCATACAAATCTTCTGCCAATTCTTGTGCAGCTTTTTCAAAACCGATTTCCGAATATAGATACATCAATTGCAAGCCATCAAAGAGCTTGATAGAGCTTGGGTCTTTTTCAAAATACTGCTCCAGAATCTTTATGGTCTGAGTATAAAAACGGGAATAATTCAAAATCGGGAGATGGTTGAGAATGCGAAAGAACTGATAGAGTTCGCTTTTGCGCAGTATCTTTTGGGAGCTTATAAACATAAAAGCTGCGTTAAAAAACACCGCAACCGAGGCTAAGAAATCATCGTTGAAGATGTCGTTTTCCATATTGAGAGACACTTCTTGAATCAGCTTCTTGATCTGCTGATCTCTTATTTCTCCGCTGGTTTTAAAAACATCATGGGCCAAGCTGCAGATTTCGCTGATAGCCTCAGGCTTTAGCTGGCTCATACTTGCAATATCAATAGTCACTATTCTGAATCCTTTGCCGGCACAAAGCGGAATACCTTTTCACCCGGCTTGATAAGTCCAAATTGCTCACGAGCTGCTTTTTCCGCAGCATCACTGTCTGTTTTAAGGCGTAGATTCTCCTTAGCCAGAGAGTCGTTTTCTGCCTTGTAATACTGTAGCTTAGCTTCCAGAATCTCTACCTTTTTGCGCTCACGATAGGTCTTGTAGATGCTATTCCTATTCAAAAACGCAGTCCCTATGATAAGGGCTACGATTGCCGCCCAATACAGGTAGCGGATTATCTTGGGAGTCTGCTTTCCTTTTGCTCTCATTTCAAAAACATCCTGGCGACAAAAGACTTGTGAATATCTATGGCCTGAGTAGGGCAAAGTTCGTGACAGCACATGCACTTGATGCAGATGTCTTTGTCCACCTTCGGAAATCCATCCTGCTGCCAGGCAAGGGCTGAGACTGGACAGCTTTTCACACAAACTCCGCACCGCACACAGCGCTCGCTAACCTGCGGATAGTAATAATAGACTTGTCTGAAGGCATAGCGCAGAGCTTTGGGCATATATTTCAGGCTTTCCTTGCTCATCTTGACCATCCTAATATCGACATCCGGAAGTCTGTGATGGATAAAGCTATGTGGCACCTTGATCCTGGAGGGCAAGATTCCCTCGCGATGCAACGCACCCCAGAGATAGGGCACATCGGTGACTTTGAGGCCCATCATTTGCGCGGCTATGGTATCCAGGGCCGGGATGTTGTCCGAGCCCATCAAAAGGCCAAAGGGCTTGGGATTGCCGGCAGAAGGGCCATTGCCATCCATACCCACGATCCCATCTATGATGCTATAGGTGATCTTATTGCGGCACAAACCGTAAAGTGCCAAAAGCAGCTCGGCAAAACTCCTGGTATCCGGGTTCAATCTGTGATATTCGCTTTTGATCATGCCGGGGACGAGGCCGTAGAGATTCTTCAAAGCTCCGGTGTAGGTCATCAGGGAATGTGTCTTGTATTTGGCCACGTTAATCACAATGCCGCATTGGAATAGCACTTCCGAGACCTTGACAGGAATCCCGTCATACTTCAATTCCCGATAGCCCGAAGTGGAGAGATTTACCAGCTTGATGGGATATCGCTCTGCCAGATCTTGCCAGCCACAGGTCTCCCAGACTTTTTGCACCGAAACCGTGCCACCGGGACTATCCCCCATCCAGACTTCCTTTTTGCGCTTCAGGAAATAACGGATAATGGCTTCCAGGACTACGGGATGCGTGGTGACAGCGCGGTCTGGATGATAGGCACCCAATGTGTTTGGTTTGATCAAGACCCGTTTACTGCGTTTTAGCTTGGGATCCCGAAGTTGGTCAAACCACTGGCTCACCGCATCTTCTATGGCGGGAAGATCATAGCTGTCTATGGCGCGAATCTGAACTATGGGCTGTTTCATTCAGTTTTAAGAGAATCTTTGAGCTTAAAGGAACTGAGGTACAAGCTAAGGCTGAGATTGATCTGTGTGGTTTTAAATTCTGCGGCCACAGCGCTGAGGACAGAGACATTGAGGCTGCCATCGGAGAATAAATAGCCAAATCCAGCGCTGATAAAGTGTTGCGAATTATCTTCCACGGGCAGGGTGCGGGCTACATCTTCCCAAAAGATCGATTCATCGGCATCTTCGTTGGTATTTTCAGGAAGTAGCAGCGTCCCATCCCAGACATTGGATTTGTAGAAATAGCCAGCGCGATAGATTATATTGCCATCCCGGCGTTCGCCGCCCAGATGAATGGAATAGCGATCCTCGTAATGCTCGTCAATAGCAGAATCCTGGCTGTATCTGAAATCTGAAGAAAAGCGATAGCGGTCTCTGGCATAGCTGAGCCCGGCACCTAGCTCCAGGGGTAGCACTGTGTCGTACTGGGCATAGCGCAGGTCCCAATCCAGATTCGTGGGCAGAGTCATAGAAAAGCCTGCAGCCAGATCGTTTGTATGATAAAGAATTCCGGGCTGCACCCTGAGGGCATATTTATACTCTTGAATCCGGTCATAAGTCTTCAGAAAGGTCACATCGTCCAGATAGTGGATTTGATTGTGCAAGGAAAGTCCCAAATTGAGACAATCCAAGACCTGGTAATTTGCCATTCCGCTGAACTGATGCAGATAATATTGGGGATAGCGGGTGATCATATCATTACCTTGATTGATCAGGATCGAAAAATCATCCAGCACCAGGGATTTGGGATTGCTATACATGATCGCCGTGGCCAGCTTTGACCCCAAGGGAAAGCTAAAACCAAAGATGCCAGAGGGCAAGGGTGAGCTATAGCGGCTGGGAAAAACCAGGCCATAGGCATCGATGGGAGGCTTGATAATTACTTCCGTAAAGACCCGGGGGTTTTCCACCAACATGATAGCGGGATTGAGCAAAGCCCCTTGCGCCGAGCCCAACACGCCGGTACCGGTATAGCCGCGTCCGGCAGCTTCCACTCCCAAATAATTAAGGGAATAGGCCTCGTACATGGGGTTTGTGTATTGAGGCGATCGAAGCACAAACAGGGTGTCCGCACTTTGGGCACCAAGTGCCGAAGCAAATACCAGACAAAAGATAAAAAGGCGTAGTTTCATTTATGCTCCTATTTCTTGATCATAGATCTATTTTAAAGGTTTGATCTCGCTCTTTGCCCACGGAGACCACTTTCACCGGAATTTCCAGCAGGTCTTCGATAGCTTCCAGATAAATCTGGGCATTCACAGGCAAAGCTTCTTTGCTGCGCACGCCGGTGATGTCTTCTTCCCAACCCTTGAGGCTGAGATACATAGGCTCAATCTTATTGAAATCCAAAGGGTGCGCAGGAGGAGTGGTCAGCACCTTGCCTCCCAGCTTGTAACCCACGCAGATCTTGAGTTCCTCGAGGCCGGAAAGCACGTCCAGGAGAGTTAAGGCAATGCCATCCAAAGTGTTCAGACGTGCACTATAAGCTCCCAGCACTGCATCAAAATGTCCAATCCGGCGCGGACGACCTGTGGTGGAACCAAATTCGTTGCCTTGCTTCCTGATCTTATCCGCCAAAGGACCATGAATTTCGGTAGGGAACGGGCCTTCGCCCACCCGGGTAACGTAAGCTTTGTAAACTCCCAGTACTTCGTCCAGCAAACGCGCAGAAAATCCGCTGCCAATGCCAACCGCATCCACGATCGTATTCGACGAGGTGACATAAGGATAGCTCCCCCAAGTCCGGTCCAAAAGCGTGCCCTGAGCACCTTCAAAGATGATCCTGGCTCCGCTGAGGTAGGCCTCACTCAGAATGTTTTCTACAGACATACAATACTTTTTCAAAACTTGCCAGGCTTCCTGAAGCTGAGTCATTACTGCCTTTAAAGTCTGAGCATCAAGGCTTTGTCCATGATAGGCATAGATCTCTTTGAGGCGCTGTTTCAGATAGGCGGGATGTCCCAGATCTCCCAGACGGATGCCGGTGCGGGCTGTCATATCCGCATAAGCAGGGCCTATTCCCCGTCCTGTGGTGCCGATTTTGCTTGAGGCCAGACGTGATTCATTGACTTTGTCCAATTCCTGATGCAAGGGCAGCACCAGCCCCACCTTTTCGTCTATACACAGGCGTTTAGTGAAGGTCAAGCCACTGGCTTCCAGATTCCTGATTTCTTTCACCAAACCAAGTGGATCAATCGCCACTCCGCAGCCGATCAAACACTTTGTCCCAGGATACATGATGCCGGAAGGCACCGAATGAAACACAAACTTCTGGCCATCTACCACGATGGTGTGCCCGGCATTACTACCACCTTGAAAGCGAACTACGTAGTCAGCCGTATCTCCCAGATAATCAACTATCTTCGCCTTCGCCTCATCTCCCCACATACAACCCAAAATCGCTATTGCAGACATTCTCAACTCCACTTTTCTTTAGGTTTTCACCTTATATAGTTAAAGCTCTTTTGTCAATGTAAATCTTGGGTGATAAGACAAAGTGCAAGCTGAAATATATTTATATCTGCCAAGCAGAGCAGGCTGCATCAAAGGTAGAAAGGTAGATAGAAAGGTAGATAGTATAATCCTATATGTATTTGAGCCCTTCTCCCTCTCCCCAAAGCCTCGATCATGTCTTCATCTACCCTTAATCAAGCGTTAATTCTTAACGCTTGATTAAGGGTAGATGAAGACATGATCAAGTTCCCAAAAGCAGAGAGAGGCACCCAAGAATGCTGGTTTATCCTGAGATTTCCCGAACAAATATCATTTGACAAAAAGCCACTACACTTAACGATGTGGATAATGCTTTAAAATATGGAAAAAGAGGTAGATCATGGCAATAATGGATTCCACTTCCCAGCAGCCTG
>Ga0172377_10001591_pt1 | contig 23012 bp, 20 predicted proteins | sample Pumphouse3metaG_FD_119749 | JGI IMG/M metagenome (GOLD analysis project Ga0172377, IMG submission 119749) | Leachate microbial communities from a municipal landfill in Southern Ontario, Canada - Pumphouse #3 metaG | ecosystem: Engineered > Solid waste > Landfill > Unclassified | place: Canada... | reverse complement strand
TGATACGCGGGTAACAGATGCGAATCATGAACAAAGGTGGTACAGCGTGAACAACACGCCCTTTGGTTTTCGGTAATACCGGAGCTGAAGGGCGTTTTTTATTCTAAAGCAGAAAGGAAATCCATGAAAAAAGAACTGGCAAAAACGTATGATCCAAAGGGAATCGAAGACAAGATATACAACAACTGGGAAGATAAGAAATACTTTCATGCGGAAGTGAATCCCAAAAAGAAACCGTTCACTATTGTCATACCGCCCCCGAATATCACTGGCCAGTTGCACATGGGTCACGCGCTGGATGAGACCATGCAGGACATTCTTATACGCTGGAAGAGAATGGAAGGCTACGAAGCTCTATGGCAGCCAGGGACAGATCATGCCTCAATCGCGACAGAAGTCAAGGTCATAAATGAACTAAAGAAGCAGGGAATAACGAAAGCTGATCTCGGCAGGGATGGCTTCCTTGAAAAATGCTGGGAATGGCGCGATGAATACGGTCACCGTATAGTGAACCAGCTCAAGAAGCTCGGCTCATCATGTGATTGGGACAGAGAGCGTTTCACAATGGACGAGGGCTGCAACAAAGCTGTCACTGAAGTCTTTGTGAAAATGCATGAAAAGGGCTGGATATATAAGGGCAACCGCATTGTGAACTGGTGCCCTGTGTGCAGAACATCCATTTCAGATGCCGAGGTGGAGTATAAGGAACAGCACAGTCATTTCTGGCATATAAAATATCCTCTTATCGAGGATGACGGAACAGTATCCACAACAAAATTCCTGGAGTTCGCGACGACAAGACCGGAAACAATGCTGGGTGATACAGCTGTCGCGGTGAATCCAGATGACCCGAGATATAAGGACCTTATCGGTAAAAAAGTGATGCTTCCGATAATCAACCGCCCGATTCCGATAGTTGGCGATGAGCACGCCGATATGGAGGAAGGGACAGGTGTTGTCAAGATCACCCCTGCTCATGATCCCAACGACTTTGAGGTCGGAAAACGTCACGATCTGCCTGTAATTAATATCCTGAATGATGATGCTACGATAAATGAGAACGGCGGCAAATATCAGGGTATGGACCGCTATGCGGCAAGGGATGCCATCGTAAAGGAACTTGATGAGATGAATCTTCTTGTGAGCATAGAAGATCTCACGCATAACGTTGGCACACATGACAGATGCGGAACCACTGTCGAACCCATGGTGAAGGACCAGTGGTTCGTTAAGATGGACGAACTGATAAAGCCGGCTGTTAATGCTGTGAAAGATGGCGAAATAAAGCTCATCCCACAGAACATGGAGAAGACATATTATAACTGGACCGACAATATCAAAGACTGGTGCATTTCAAGACAGCTCTGGTGGGGGCACAGGATCCCTGCCTGGTACTGCGATGACTGCGGTGAGACCATAGTTGCAAGGACAGCGCCCAAAGAGTGCCCCAAGTGCCACAGCAGGCACCTCAGACAGGATCCCGATACGCTTGATACCTGGTTCTCATCTGCGTTGTGGCCGTTCGAGACTTTGGGCTGGCCTGAGCAGACAGCCGATCTCAAGTACTTTTATCCTACAGATGTACTTGTGACAGGATACGATATCATATTCTTCTGGGTTATCCGCATGATCTTCTCCGGATATGAACAGATGGGGGAGAGACCGTTCAAAACAGTTCTCTTCCATGGGCTTGTGCGCGATTCAAAGGGCCGCAAGATGTCCAAGTCTCTGGGCAACGGAATTGATCCGCTCGAGGTCATAGATAAATATGGAGCAGATGCATTAAGGCTCACGCTCGTGACAGGCAATGCGCCGGGCAACGATATGCGTTATTCTGACGAAAAAGTCGAGGCATCCAGAAACTTTGCGAACAAGGTATGGAATGCGTCGCGCTTTATTATGATGAATATGGATGAGAGCGACGAGGCAGGCGGAGACATTCCTGATGGACTCGAGCCGGCTGATAAGTGGATCCTTTCGCGCTTCAATGACACAGTGAAAGAAGTCACTGACAACATGGACAGATTTGAGCTCGGAGTAGCAGTCCAGAAGGTACATGACTTCGTATGGGATGAATTCTGCGACTGGTATATAGAGATGGTAAAGCCAAGGCTCTATGAGAAAGAGGCCTCTGACGGAATGAGCGCAGTGGATCAGAAGAAGAGCCGCAGCGCAGCGCTCTGGACACTTCAGACTGTGCTCACAGGTTCGCTCAAACTGCTCCATCCTTATATGCCGTTTATCACAGAAGAAATTTTTGACAATATCCAGTCCAAAGAGGAGTCAATAATGATATCCTCATGGCCGGAATACCGCGCAGATCTTTCATTCCCGCAGGAAGAGAAGGATATTGCAACAATAAAGGATGCTGTGCGTGGAATCAGGAACGTGCGGACACAGATGAACGTCGCTCCGTCAAAACATGTGGATATGTTTGTTGTCAGTGAGAGCGAAGATATGCGCAGAATATTCAGCGAAGGAAAACTGTTCTTTGCTTCTCTTGCAGGAGCGTTGGGTGTTTCGGTGCAGTCAGATAAGGCAGGAGTCGGAGATGACGCAGTTTCAGTTGTCATTCCTGATGCAACTATCTACATTCCGTTGGCAGAACTTGTAGATATAAGTGCCGAAATAGAGCGTCTTAAGAAAGAGGAGAACAGACTTGACGGTGAGCTTAAGCGGAGCAGAGCGATGCTCAGCAATGAGAAGTTCCTCTCAAAGGCACCTGAATCAAAGATCACTGAAGAAAAAGACAAGCAGGCAAAATATGAGCAGCTTATGGCTGGTGTGAAAGAACGCCTGGAGGCACTTTCGAAATAATGACTTTTATGGAAGCGGAAGAATATATAAACAGGATCCCCCGATTCGCGGATAGTCATACTCTGAAAGACTCGCGCAGTTATCTTGATACACTCGGGTCTCCTGATGACGGCATGAAGATCATTCATGTTGCCGGCACCAACGGCAAAGGAAGTGTGTGCAACTATCTTACTGAGATCCTCATTGATGCCGGGTATCATGTGGGCACATTCATATCTCCACATCTTGTAACGATAAGGGAGAGAATGTCAGTAGACGGGGAAATGATATCAGAGGATGATTTTGCCCGTTATTGTGGCATCGTGCGTGAAAAGCTTGCAAATAAATATGCATTTCCTGCTGACTCTTTTCCAAACTGTACATATATGGAATTCCTGTTCCACATGGCAATGATATGGTTCAGGGACAAAGGCGTTGACTGGGTCGTGCTGGAAACAGGGCTTGGAGGCAGACTCGATGTAACAAACTGTGTGCGCAGCAAGAAAATGACGGTCATTACGAGAATTGGCATGGATCATATGCAGTATCTCGGAAATACTATCGCAGCTATAGCAGGGGAAAAAGCCGGTATAATAAGGAATGGAACTCCTGTAGTTACACTGACTGAGCCGGCGGAAGCCTATGATGTCATCTGCATGAGGGCAAAAGAGACCGGCGCACCGGTTTTCGCGGTTGACAGGAACAATTATAAGAGCAGTTATGATTCCGGCAAATCGATTGATTTTTCGTTCTATAATCGGTATGATTTAGCTGAAATTCACTGCACTTTGAACACAGTTGCGGCATATCAGATTGAAAACTGTGCACTTGCTGTGTGCGCCGCTTCCTTACTTCGCGGTGATGATGGACAAAAGTCTGTGACCAATGACAATATATGCCGGGGAATCTCAAAGGCCTTCTGGCCTGCACGAATGGAGGAAATTGCACCCGGGGTGTTTATTGACGGAGGTCATAATGCTGACGGTATAGATGCGTTTATCGAAAGTGTCAGCAAGATCACGCTGCCAGAAGGCGGCAAAAGATATCTCCTCTTTTCCGCAGTGAAGGACAAACAATATGGGATAATGATGGACAGGCTTGTCCTGTCAGGGCTGTTCTCCGGAATAGCCATGGCGCCAATGTCTGACACACCAAGAAGCCTTGGGTCAGGTGAGCTGCGCTCTATTGCGTCAGATCATGACAGCACATGTTTTGAAGTGTACAGATCAGCTGAGGAAGCGTTGCAAAAGCTTATGGCGGCAAAACAAAAGAGTGATCTTGTTTTTGCGGCCGGATCGCTGTATCTTGCAGGAGAGATAAAGGCGGCTGTCATGAAAAATGCTGCTACAACATAATTGAGAAACGGGGTTTGTGAAGATGCTTGATTTTAATGAAGAACTTAAGAAATATCATCCGAGTCTTGAAATAGAAGATGCCGGTGACGCTATCTATAATCAGGACTTTTCAGACATTGCGGATATAGTCGTAAAGATGGTGAATGATCCAAAGGGTACAGGAACAGTTGGAACCAGGACAAAATAACAGATAACAGCCGAAGTCAGCAGGCGTGGCAGCGCGCCTGTATTGAGGTAGGAGTGCAAATGTATTGTTATAAATGCGGCACTGAGCTTAACGAGCGTAATTATTGCCCGAAATGCGGTGCGGATGTAAAGGTATACAGACAGGTAATATTCGCATCGAATCATTTTTATAATGAGGGTCTGGAGAGAGCAAAGGTCCATGACCTCAGCGGGGCTGTCACAAGTCTCAGGCAGAGCGTGCGTCTGTATAAATATAATATTGATGCCAGAAATCTTCTCGGACTTGTTTATTACTATATCGGCGAAACAAGTGCGGCGCTGAGTGAGTGGGTGATAAGTGAGAACCTGCAGCCGGAGAAGAATCTTGCCAGCGCCTACATGGATGATATTCAAAGAGACCGCAACAGACTTGAGAACCTCAGGCAGGCGATAATCAAGTACAACAGAGCACTGGATTACTGCCACCAGGGAGCTTATGATCTTGCGGAGATACAGCTCAAGAAAGTGCTGCAGCTCAACCGCAGATTCCTGCGCGCGCGCCAGTTGCTTTCTCTTTTATATCTGTCAAACAGTGATTATGCTCGTGCGTTAAAACAATTGAAGCAATGCCAGAAGATCGATCAGAATAATACAACGACGCTTCTGTATTTAAGAGAGCTGTCAGAACAGCCGGTGCCTGATGACGCCGAGCCTGTGAAACGGACAGGCTCCGAAGTCAGCGCGGAGTCAGTAAAATTCAGGGACGGCAATGAGACAATAATTCAGCCGGGAGTTGGATTTAACCCTCAGATAGATCAACCGAGACGTATACCTTCTGTAATAATCAATATCGGCCTGGGTCTGCTGATCGGCGCGGCTATTGTGGGATTATTTGTTTTGCCCGTACGAGTGCAGAGCGTACGCAGCGAAGCGTCAGCTAAGTACAAGGAACTTGCGGATCAGCTTGATACAGTAAATGCTACAGTCAGTGAACAGACACAACAGATAACTACTCTGACCACGAGTAATGACAGTCTGAGCAAAGAACTGGAGTCATATAAAAGTTCGACAGGAGCTATAAGCGCAAATGATGCGCTCTTAAAGGCGGCGGCAGCCTATGTCAAGAATCCGGAAGATACTGATTCAATAGCCCGGGCTTTTGCGGACATTGATTATGAGAATGTCAAAGACACAGTCTCAGATGAGTACAAGAGCCTTTATGAACAACTGCTGTCACTTGTCAGAGTCGATATTGAAGACAAGTTCTATTCAGAAGGCAAGGATTATTATGACAACAAAGACTACGAAAACGCGGTCACTTCTCTTGTGAATGCAGTGAAATACAGCAGCAGTGTTGATGATACATATGATGACGCGCTGTATTATCTGGCGGATTCATACTATCAGGTCTATCTGACTGCGGATTCCACAGATCAGTCCAAGTATGAGGATTATCTGACCTCGGCTCAGAAGTATTTCAACGCGGCATCGGAAGTGGCTGACAGCGAATACGCTGACAGCGCGAAAACAAAGCTTCAGGAGATCAAGACACTGAAGACTCAGAAGGGAATCACGACTGACGGCAGTGATGAAACTGTGACAACTTCGGATGGAACAGCGGATACCACAGCGGCTTCTGACACAGGAGACACTACGACCGACCAGACTGCGAACGACAACACCGATGAAGTTGCAGCTGATCAGGCGGCAGCAGCGGCCCAGGTGAACCAGAATCAGACGACAGATCAGACAACTGCTGATCAGACAGCGGCGGACCAGGCGGCAGCTGACCAGGCAGCAGCTGATCAGGCAGCAGCAGACCAGGCAGCAGCAGACCAGGCAGCAGCAGCTCAAGCAGCAGCGGCACAGGCAGCGGCAGATCAGGCGGCAGCAGCTCAGGCAGCAGCGGCACAGGCGGCGGCAGCTCAGGCAGCGGAACAGTGATGGAGTATTGATGGTCATTTTTTCGGGTTTACAATTCATTTTCCGGTTTCTGCCAATCTTTCTTTTGGTTTATTATCTTGTCCCAGCAAAATTCAGGAATGGCGTATTGCTTGTCGGCAGCCTGGTGTTCTATGCATCAGGTGTGCCGGAATTTGTGATACTGCTGATAATACTCACAGTGATCAACTGGTGGTTTGGATGCAAGATAAGTATGGCACGCCGCAGTATGTCGCGGATGGATTCGATGCTGAAGGATGACGTCGGAGACATTTATGATGCAGGACCTGGAGGAAGACTCCTAAGACGGGTCGAGACAAGGCGTCAGCTGACACATCACCATGCAGTTGTATTTCTTGTTGTACTTGTTGTTCTGAATGCCGGTGTGCTGACGGCATGTAAGATATTGGCTCTTACGGTGGACAGTAAGCTGCTGCCGCTCGGCATGAGCTTTTATATTTTTAAAATGATATCGTTTATTGCGGACTGCTATACAGGAAAGATCACGAAGCCCCAGACGTTTATAAATACCGCTGCATATTTCACGATGTTCCCCCAGGTCACACAGGGACCCATAATGCGGTTCGATGAAAAATACTGGGAAACAAAAGGAAAAACTGCATTCCAGGCGGAACGCTTTGAGAAAGGAATTTTCTGTTTCATTATCGGATTGTGTCTTAAGGTGCTGCTCGCAGACCGGATAGGAATTCTCTGGAATGAGATAGATAAGATCGGCTTCGAGAGCATAAGCACGCCACTGGCATGGCTCGGCGCATATGGGTATTCATTTGAGCTTTATTTTGATTTCTTTGGGTATTCACTTATGGCAGCAGGTCTCGGAATGATGCTCGGCTTTCCTTTTGTAGAGAACTTTCATCATCCATATGCCTCGGACGGAGTCGCGAAATTCTACCGCGATTGGCACGTGACGCTTGGGGCATGGTTTCGTGATTACATATATTTCCCATTGGGAGGAAGTCATTGCTCCAAAAAGAAAAACATCCGTAATCTCCTTATTGTCTGGCTCATTACAGGACTGTGGCACGGGGGAACGCTGAACTTTGTCATATGGGGACTTGTTCTGGGACTTATCATTATCTGGGAAAAATTCGTGATGAAGGGCCCCATGGAAAAGTTCAAGGTTATAGGACATTTTCATGTTATGGTGCTTATACCACTCACATGGGTGATATTTGCCATACCTGATCTGGGGCAGCTTGGATTATATTTCACAAGATTGTTTCCGTTTTCAGGCAATAGCGGAACTGCCGGGAATGTAGATCCGGGTGATGTGCTCAGATATCTCAACATATATTGGCCGCTATTTGCGGCATCTGCCATATTGTGTGTCCCGGCCACATATCGGGCAATCGAAAAGCTGTATAAGAAAGCTGTCGGCAAGATACTCCTTGTGGCTCTTTTCTGGGTCGCGGTCTACTATATGACGATTTCATCGTCAAATGCGTTCATGTATTTCAGCTTCTGATATTTGTCTGACAGGGCAGCAATAACAGGGCAGAAGTTCACAAAGACAGGCAGATAAAATGAGAAGGTTCTTTCAAAAAATTAAACACATGCCTCTGACAATAAGCCTTGCCGCTACGGCAATTGTTTTTACTGCAATAGCAATCAAAGGCGCAGGCAGCATATATGATGATTCAGAACGTGACAGATTGACTACTCCGGTCCTGTCACTTGTTTTCAACGGTATAAATGATGGCGAGTATCCATGGGATGCATTCTCAGGCAAAACAAATGAGACCATTTCAGAGGCGTCAGCTGCAGAAGTGTCAGAGGCCGCACAGGAATCAGCTTCAGAGGCATCTGATACCGCAAATGCGGAGACAACAGCCATGGAGACGACAGCAGAGTCTGCAGCGGTCGATGAACAATCGACAGACAGCGCTGAGAGCTCATCGACTGAAGTGGAACCGGAAGAGCCTGTAGTTGAGGATCTTGATGTGCCGGAAGCCGGGACGGAAACAGTGCAGCTTGATGGAAAAGACAGCGCACTGATAGCCGTCACTGACAACATGGTGAATGCTGCCGAAAATGCCAATGAAGAGATCGATGTACAGCGGGAATCAAACCCGGATTATGTGGAAGCAGATTCAATGCCTGAAGGCGTGAACAGTGATGTGATGGGTGCTGTTGATTACGGCGTGGCCGGAAGGCGCTACCTTGCTCCGGAAGGAGCGGCCTACAACACCGACACGACAGGGTTGTTTGCGGAAAACGGTCATTACTACAAATTCAGGACAGTGGATGATTCATATTTTTCCGATGCAATTTTCATAGGAGATTCGCGCACCGATGGCCTGGCAACATACGGCGACATGAAGGGAACATCGTTCCTCGCAAAAGAATCTTTATCAGTCTACAGGATGTGGAAGATAAAAGTGCCATTCAGGTTTGCTGATGGTACAATACAGAAGTCGACAGTACTTGAGGTGCTGCAGAATTTTCATTTCCGAAAGGTTTATCTGTCCGTCGGAGTGAATGAACTCGGAGTGCCTACCTCTGTGGATTTTTATGACAATTATCGTGATGCGATCAGCATAATAAGAAAGCTGCAGCCGGATGCGATTATTTATATTGAAGGCATAATGCATGTTTCGAAGAACCGCAGTTCATCTGACGCTGTCTTTAATAACACAAGCATAGTCGAGAGGAACACTGCGATAAGCACTCTTGCAAACGGACATGATATTTTCTACATAGATATGAACCCGTCTGTATGTGATGAGAACGGGGATTTTTTATCTGATCTCACAGGGGACGGAATTCATCTGAAAGCATCTGCATATGCGAAGTGGCATGAGTTCCTGCTGCAGAATGCAATTGTCAGAAGTGATGAACTCGATAATATCGGGAGCTTCCCGACCGGTTGGTAATGCGACAAATTGATGTCGCATAGAAGGTTTTCGCAAAGCTCAAACCTTCGGGTTGTGGCGAAGGAGCAGCAGTCGTAATGCGACAAGAAGACGTCGCATAGAAGGAATAGATTCATAATGAGACGTGAGATGAAATTTAAAATGGAAAGAGAAGGTCTTTTGAAAGAAGGCCAGGCTGTTTCTGTGAGCGAGGGACTCTTGCCCAGCAATTATTATTACACCGTGGATCCTTCTCTTGCCATGAGCGGAAATTATCCATTTAACCAGCGGCTCAGGGCGACGGACGGAGTGGTCGAGAAGATAGAAGAAAACGAAAGAGGTTATTATGTGACGGTCGTTTTTGAAGAACCGTAGGGTATTCACAAGGGAGGTATTATCATGTCAGAAAATAAAGAAAAAAGCGTAATGGAATATGTTGCTACAAAAAAGGCACCGGCTGCTATAGGCCCGTATTCGCAGGCTGTCATAGCACACGGATTCCTTTTCGCATCAGGTCAGATACCGATCGTGCCTGAGACAGGTGCAGTAGTTGCAGGCGGTATAGCGGAACAGACAGAACAGGTCTGCAAGAATATCGGAAAACTGCTGAAGAAAGCCGGAATTGATTATGAACACGTGATCAAGACCACATGTTTTCTCGCTGATATGGATGACTTCGCGGCTTTCAACAGTGTGTATGCCAAATATTTTACATCCAAACCGGCACGCAGCTGCGTGGCTGTAAAACAGATTCCCAAGGGAGTCCTCTGCGAGATAGAAGTTACCTGCACCATGAAATAAGTTTTGAAGGGACAACAATCAGGCATTGAATAAGATTACAAAACAGGGTGGAATAGCCCCGGCAAACGCACTGATGCTTTTCACGTGCGCATTGATCTGGGGAACGGCTTTTGTTGCGCAAAGTGTCGGAAATAACTATATGGGTCCGATTACATTTCAGGCATCGCGCAGTGTGCTCGCCATAGTGGTGCTGCTGCCGCTTGTGATAGTCAGGCGCAGAGCAAGGACAAAACGCATAAAGGCGAATGACAGAAATGTTCAGACATACAGTTTTCGCACTACAGTTAAGGGAGGATTGTTATGTGGCCTGATGCTGTGCTCGGCATCAATCCTTCAACAGATAGGAATCACCGGGACTGATGTTGGAAAAAGCGGATTTATAACAGCAATGTATATTGTGCTCGTTCCGGTATTGTCTTTCTTTATTTCAAGAAAAGCGTCGGTCAGGGTATGGGTAAGCGTTGCCATTGCGGTGACAGGCCTGTATTTTCTCTGCGTCAGCGGAGGAAGTCTTGCCGGGATAACAAAGTATGATCTGATGCTGGTCGCATGTGCTTTTTTGTTCTCGTTGCAGATAATTCTGATAGACTGTTTTGCAAAAAAGGTGGATGGCGTTGAACTTTCTCTTGGACAGTTCATAACGACCACTGTGATCTCTGTTATATTGATGTTTGTTTTCGAAAGACCGCAGATCTCCGATATTATATCCGGAGCTTTCCCTGTGGTATATGCGGGCATAATGTCGAGCGGAGTGGCGTATACGCTGCAGATAGTGGGACAGAAGGGTCAGGATCCGACAATCAGCTCGCTGATAATGTCACTTGAGTCAGTTATCTCAGTGCTTGCAGGCTGGGTCATATTAGGTCAGAAGCTTACGGCCCGTGAGGGCGTTGGCTGCGTATTGATGTTCCTGGCTATTATCCTTGCACAGCTGCCGGATAAGAAAAAGAATAAAGGGGTCTGATGAGCAGAAAAATAACGAAAATCCACATATTGACCGCATCAGTCATCGCAGCAATCCTCATGACAGGTTGCGGGCTGCAGCTCGCGGACTCCCAGGCGCTGAGCGACGGAATGTCACAGATCGAATCAAGGTCTTTTGATGAAGCCGTGACGACGATTCAGACTGCCATAGACAGTGGGGATGATTCGAGGGACATGTACAGGGCTCTGGGCATCGCCGAGATGGGCACCGGTGATTATGAGTCTGCCGCCAAAGCGCTGGAAACAGCACTGGGAAGCAGCGGGATCATCCCTGATGATATGGACTATGATATAAATTTCTACCTGGCATCATGTTATTACAAACTCGGAAATTATGATGATGCGATGGAAATATATAATGCGATCATAGGAATGGATGACTCGAATACTGATGCCTATGAAATGAGGGGAGCGGCTGAGATTACCGAAGGGGACAGCGATGCAGCCGACGCTGATTTCAGAAAGGCAATAGCTCTTTCACCTAAGGATTATGACCGTATTATTTCAATGTATGCGACCATGAAACAGTATGGTCAGGAGGACGCGGGTAAGGCTTACCTTTCTGAGGCTATATCCGGTGATCCGAACATGTCAGATTATGATAAAGGCAGACTGTCATATTATCTTGAGGACTACGCGACTGCAAAAGCCTGTTTTGAGGCTTCACAGGACAAGAACGACTATCGTACGACGCTGATGCTTGGCAAAACATATATTGCCCAGGGTGATCTGAATTACGCCGCTGATGTTTATGAGGCGTATATTGCGGCAGATCAGACGCACGCGGAAATATACAACGAACTGGGGCTGTGCTACCTGCAGCTCGGGGAATATGAAAAAGCGCTCAATGATTTTCAGATAGGACAGAAGATAGATAATAATGGAGTAATGCAGGATCTTCTGTACAATGAAATAGTCGCATATGAGAAACTCGGGCAGTTTTCCAAAGCCGAAGAAATGATGCAATCGTACCTTAAGAGTTATCCTGATGATCAGGATGCACAGCGCGAACAGCTTTTCCTGCAGACAAGATAGGAAAAACTGAAAGGGGGAGAAATGATACAAAAACTGATTTCACGAATCCGGGAGACAGGGGCACCTGTGGTGGTCGGTCTTGACCCGAACATGAAATTTATTCCGCCAATGCTCTTTGATGATGCAAAACAATCTCTGGAGCGGAGTGAGAATACTGATCCGTTCGGAGACGACGAACTCAGTGTTGCCGCTGAAGCGGTGTGGAGATTCAACAAGGAGATCATCGACTCGGTATATGACCTTGTCCCGGCAGTAAAGCCGCAGATAGCGATGTATGAGCAGTTTGGGATAGCCGGAATGAAGACATTCTGGAGAACGGTACGCTACTGCAAGGAAAAGGGACTGATTGTTATCGGTGATGTAAAGCGCGGTGATATCGGCTCGACATCAGAGGCATATGCAAGAGCACATCTTGGCAGAGTGAAGATCGGGAATCACGATGTGCCTGCTTTTAATGAAGATTTTGCCACCGTCAATCCTTATCTTGGAAGTGACGGAGTAAAGCCGTTTATCGACGTCTGCAAAGAGTATGACAAGGGAATATTTGTGCTTGTCAAAACATCGAATCCGAGCAGCGGTGAGTTTCAGGATGTTTTGACGAAGGACGGGAGACCTGTCTACGAGCTTGTTGCAGATAAAGTAAACGAATGGGGAGCAGATTCTATGGACGGCGATTACAGCAATGTGGGTGCCGTGGCAGGAGCAACATACCCTGAGCAGGGGAGAATACTGAGAAAGCTTATGCCGCACGCATATATACTTGTGCCGGGATACGGAGCGCAGGGCGGGAAGGCTGAGGATCTGGTCAATTTCTTCAATGAGGATGGACTCGGTGCGATAGTCAATTCCTCACGCGGAATAATTGCAGCATACACGACTGAAAAGTACAGAAAATATGGACAGGAAAGATTCGCGGAGGCGGCAAGGGCTGCAACGCGTGATATGATCGAAGACATAAGAGGTGCGCTGAATAAGAGTTAGATTACAGACGAAAGGAAAACATCCATGGAAGATTACAGACAGAGTTTTATTGATTTTATGGTTGACTGCGGCGTTTTGAGATTCGGTGAATTCACACTTAAGAGCGGACGCAAATCGCCATTCTTCATGAATGCCGGGTTATATCAGGACGGCTCGCAGCTGCTCAGACTCGGGGAGTATTACGCGAGGGCCATCCATTCTGTGTACGGGCTTGATTTTGATGTTCTGTTCGGGCCTGCATATAAGGGAATTCCGCTTGCTGTTGCCACTGTTATCGAAATCAGCAGGCTCTATGGAAGAAATATAAAGTATTGCGCTAACCGCAAGGAAATCAAGGACCACGGGGACAAGGGAATACTGCTTGGCAGCAAACTGCATGACGGAGACAGAGTGGTCATAATAGAGGACGTCACGACATCAGGCGCATCCATGGCTGAGACAGTACCGATACTGAGGCAGCAGGCTGATGTTGATATTGTCGGCCTTATGGTGAGCCTTGATCGTGAAGAAAAGGGAATTGATACAGACAGGAGCGCACTTCAGGATATAAAGGATAAGTACGGATTCCCGGCACATGCTATAGTGACGATGTCTGAAGTGACGGAGTATCTGTACGGCAAAGATATCGATGGCACGGTCCTGATAGACGATAATGTAAAGGCGGCTATCGATACATATTACGCGCAGTATGGAGCACAGAGCTGAGGATAAGATGGCAGTACATCAGGTAAAGCGCAGGAAACACCTGTTTACAAGTAAAAAGAAATCATTCAGGGCTCTGCTCAGCGATTGTCTGGGCGCTGTGTCATTTGTTTTTTCGCTGATCACTCTTTACATGACATTCATGAATGAGGGTGAGGCAACGCTTAACTTCGGAGCTGCATTTATGGCATGCGTGATAATTGCTCTCGTCGGCTTTGTGATGGCAGTGCTGTCGCGCAAAGAGCCTGACTGTTATTATTCGTTCTCATATCTGGGGATGATACTTAACGGTTCAGTACTGGTGTTGAGCGCAGTAGTTATATATCTCGGCGCAGTATAAATAACAAAAGAAGGTTTACAAATGGAGAATACAGATTTTGATGAAAGATACGGACTTGCTGCCGGCAGGGTAAGTGAGATAGCAGCAGGAGCAGAAACAAAAGGAATGTCTTCGTCTTTTGTGGATTATTTCAGAAGAACAGCAGAATTCCTTGACATGATGACGAAAGAGACGGAATTCATAAAGAACGGCGGACTTCTTTCCGCCGGAGCAGATACGCTGAGAATCCGTAATCATGCAATTTATAACGACATACTTCCTGAAAACTACGGCAATAGCTTCGCCAATCCGACATATGCGGAATCTGAGCTTGGAAGTGAGTATGGCCCCCTGCTTTCGACCCTGTATTATGAGATGCGTTCTGTGATACCGTTCATATATGACAGTCAGGTAATAGAAGACGCTATGGAGCGTGTCCTCACGCGCTATGAGCTTTTCCTGGAGATATACGGTGTGTTTGAGACGGCGGATGAAGGTACGTTGCCGCCTGCATCTGAAATAAAACACAGGATGTATGATTATCTTTCAGATTACATCGAAGATGAGCTCGCATATGATACCCGCGAGAAGCTTATAAGTGACAGGAACCTTGCAGGAATTGTCATCAAAGATGCGGATTTTAAGGACATGAGTTTCCTGTATCGCTACGGCGAATATGTTTCGGATGATGAGACAGGACTTGCAGGACACCTTTCAGAGCTCCCTGAGGAAGAAATAGAAAAGCTGGCTGATACATATACGGAAGGGTATCGCATAGGCTTTAAGGCCGCAGGCAAACCGCTTGATAAAAAGCAGTTCTGCAGCGTTTATTATCACCTTGGGTTTGAGAGGATAATGAGAAAGGCGTATTCGAACTTCGCGGGCATGCATCTGAAAGTTGCTGCGCCGCGTGATATTCCTACTGTATTTCGCATGCTCAAATCGTTTCCCATCGGGATTACAGGTGCTGCGGCAAATCCTCAGTATCTTTACGACCACCGCGAAGATCTCGCGTTGTTCCTCGATGCGAGGATGGCGGGAAAACGCCTTGAGGCACTCGAAACAGTATATGATTCAATGCATGATGAGACGGTTACTTATGCAGGTCCGGCTGTTATGGAGACATTCGGAGAGAATCCTTTCTCACCGGTTTCAAAGAAGGCGAACATTCGTTACGACGCAGAGCAGCAGAAGACTGTAGCCGGTATGAACGTGAAAGCAATGCTCCTTTATAACGATGCGGTTGTTGCAAAAGAGCGCAGCTTTACGATAATTTCATTCCCGGTCCCTTCGATAGCTGACAGTAAGAAGCGTTACAATGAAATCTTTGATGCTGTCATTGAGATCAACACACTTGATTATCACAAGTATCAGAAGATTCAGGCTTGTATCATAGACGCTCTCAATGATTGTGAACGTGTCGAAATAAAGGGTATGAACGGCAGCAGGACAGACATGAATGTGGAATTGTTCCGCCTTACTGATCCGTCAAAACAAGCTATATTCGAGAACTGCGTCGCTGACGTTAATATTCCGGTCGGTGAAGTTTTCACATCACCGAGACTAAAGGGAACTAATGGCTTACTTCATGTAACAGGCGTATATCTTGAAGGACTGTATTTCAAGGATCTGTGGCTTAAGTTCGAAGATGGATGCACCGTTGATTACGGTTGCGGAAATTTCGAGGACCTTGCTGAAGGCAGAAAGTTCATTGAGGAGAATATCCTCTTCCATCACGAGAAACTGCCGATCGGAGAATTTGCCATAGGCACTAATACGACTGCCTATGCTTACGCCCGTAAGTACGGTTTCAACAGCCGCCTCACAACGCTCATCGGTGAGAAGACAGGACCGCATTTCGCGGTAGGTGATACATGCTACTCTTCGGATGAGGATAACAGTATTATTAATCCGGACGGAAAAGAAATCGTTGCAAAAGAAAATGAAATAAGCGCACTCAGGAAGACTGATCCCGACAAAGCATATTTCGGATGCCACACAGACATTACATTGCCGTATTCGGAGCTTGGGCTTGTCTGTGGAATAAGGAGCGACGGGAGCAGGGTCACGATCCTGGAGAACGGACGATTTGTACTGCGGGGGACAGAAGAACTAAATGTACCGCTCGATAAATGATATGGAATAAATGTTTTGACCTGAGCAAAGTTTATATGTACACTGTATGTAAATTGTGACAGAATTGTTACAGAATTTATTATCGGAGGCATGAAAGAAAAATGGCGACAGTCGGTATAGTAATGGGATCTGATTCGGACATGGGTGTCATGAGTAAAGCCGCGGATATTCTGGACGAGTTCGGGGTATCATATGAAATTCATATAATTTCTGCGCACAGAGAACCTGACGTTTTCTTCAAGTGGGCTTCGGAAGCTGAGTCAAGAGGCATAAAGGTAATCATTGCCGGCGCCGGAATGGCAGCGCATCTTCCCGGAATGTCAGCTGCATTGTTCCCATTGCCTGTTATAGGTATCCCGATGTATTCAAAGTCTCTGGGAGGAAATGACGCACTTTATTCTATACTCCAGATGCCAGGGGGAATACCGGTCGCGACAGTTGCAATAGACGGAGGAAAGAACGCGGGACTTCTTGCTGTGAAGATCCTGGCTGTTTCTGACCCGGCTCTTCTCTCTCACCTTAAGGAGTATTCGGAGAATATGAGGAAAGAGATCGAGAAAAAAGATCAGAAGCTTCAGGAAGTCGGACATAGTAATTACAATCAGTGACAATACAAAAGCCGCTGTATGATGCAAAACATACTGCGGCTTAAAGTGCGTTTATGGGACATCGTGTATTATTTCAGTTCAGAAAGGTGAGGACAGACTATGGATTACAAAACTGCCGGTGTTGATATCGAAGCAGGTTACAAATCAGTTGAATTGATGAAGGGCTTTGTGAAATCGACATTCCGCCCGGAAGTAATAGGCGGGATAGGCGGATTTTCGGGAGCCTTTTCCATGGAGAAGATAAAGGACATGGAGAAACCGGTCCTGCTCTCTGGCACCGATGGCGTGGGAACCAAGATCAAACTTGCATTTCTTATGGATAAACATGATACCGTAGGAATCGATTGTGTCGCGATGTGTGTGAACGATGTTGCATGTGCCGGCGGCGAGCCTTTGTTCTTCCTTGATTACATAGCATGCGGACGCAATTATCCGGAGAAGATCGCGGCAATAGTTAAGGGCGTGGCTGAGGGCTGCAGGATGGCAGACAGTGCGCTTCTCGGAGGCGAGACAGCTGAGCATCCAGGTCTTATGCCGGAGACTGAATATGATCTTGCAGGATTTTCAGTAGGCGTCGTGGATGAGAAAAATATGATCACCGGCAGGAATATCAAGCCGGGTGATGTGATTATAGGTGCAGCTTCAAGCGGCGTACATTCTAATGGATTTTCGCTTGTGAGAAGTGTATTCAATGTCAATGAAGAAAATCTGCAGCGCTATTATGAAGAACTCGGCGGGACACTCGGAGATGTTCTTCTAAGGCCCACGAAGATTTATGTCCATATGCTCAAAGAGATCCGCAGTGAGGGTGTTGTGCTCAAAGGCTGCAGTCATATAACAGGCGGCGGTTTCTATGAGAATATGCCGCGTATGCTCCCTGAGGGGACAGCACTTGAAATCAGAAAAGACAGTTATCCGATACCTCCGATCTTCTCACTTATTCAGAAGACAGGGAATATTGAAGAAGAAATGATGTATAACACATTCAATATGGGAATAGGAATGTGTATGGCAGTTGATCCTGTTGATGCAGACAGAACACTTGCAGCCATCAGGGCTTCAGGTGAAGATGGATATATTATCGGTCGCGTCACAGAAGGTGACAGGAAAGTGACTCTTATATGATAAAACTGGTAGTCTGTGTATCCGGCGGGGGAACGAACCTTCAGCATATAATAGACAGGATATCTGACGGGACGATACATGAAGCAGAGATAGTGCGTGTAATAGCTAACAATGCAGATGCATATGCTTTGGAGCGAGCGGTAAAAGCCGGAATAGATGCAGTGTGTGTTTCGCCGAAGAGTTTTGACGATAGAGGAAGCTTTAACCAGGCTCTGCTGAAGGCCGTAGATGAAGTGAAACCTGATCTCATAGTGCTGGCGGGATTTCTTGTGGCGATACCACCTGAAATGATTCGTAAGTACCCGGACAGGATCATCAACATACATCCTTCACTGATACCGTCGTTCTGCGGCGTCGGCTATTACGGTCTGCATGTACACGAGAAGGTATTGGATCGCGGAGTAAAGATTACCGGAGCCACTGTCCATTTTGTGGATGAAGGAATGGATTCAGGACCGATCATTCTTCAGAAGGCTGTCGAAGTAATGAACGGGGATTCTCCGGAAGTTTTGCAGAAGAGAGTAATGGAACAGGCAGAATGGATAATTCTTCCCAGAGCCATAGAACTCATAGCTGAGGGAAAAGTCAGGGTCAGCGGACGAAGGACTGAGATCCTGGAGAGCCCTGACATGGAGGCATAATGAAAATACTGTTGATTGGCGGCGGCGGCCGGGAACACGCTATCGCGACTGCAATCGTAAAGAGCAGGAGATGTGATAAACTTTACTGCGCTCCGGGAAATGCCGGAATTGCAAGGATAGCAGACTGTGTTCCGATTGGAATCATGGAGTTCGACAGGCAGATAGATTTTGTGAAGAAGAACGACATTGATCTTGTGGTGTGCAGTCAGGATGATCCGCTGTGCGCCGGCCTGGTAGATGCACATGAGGCTGCGGGAATAAGAGTATTTGGAACAAGGAAGAACTCAGCAATAATAGAGGGTTCGAAAGCTTTTTCCAAAAATCTCATGAAGAAGTATGACATACCGACAGCAGCGTATGAGGTGTTCAGCGATCCTGACGAGGCCATAAGTTATCTTGAGACCAGGGCAAAGTTCCCGATCGTTCTTAAGGCCGATGGGCTTGCTCTTGGCAAGGGAGTCCTTATCTGCAATGACTTTGAAGAGGCAAAGGCCGGAGTCGTTCAGATCATGGAGGACAAAAAGTTCGGCAGTGCCGGCAATGAAATGGTAATAGAAGAATTCATGACCGGAAGAGAAGTATCCGTACTTGCATTCGTTGATGGCAGGAACATAAAACTTATGAGTTCAGCTCAGGATCATAAGAGGGCAGGAGACGGAGACACGGGACTTAACACCGGCGGCATGGGAACATTCTCGCCAAGCCCGTTCTACATTGATGAGATTGACAGGCAGTGCAGGGAACAGATATATCAGAAAACAGTCGACGCAATGGCGGCTGAGGGAAGACCATTCAAAGGTGTTCTGTATTTTGGTCTCATGATGACAAAAGACGGTCCTAAAGTGGTAGAATATAATACCAGATTCGGAGATCCTGAAGCACAGGTAGTGATCCCCAGAATGAAGACGGATATCGTCGATGTAATGGAAGCCGTGATTGACGGTAATCTTGACAAAATTGAACTTGAGTTCGAAAATAATGCGGCTGTATGTGTTGTACTTGCATCCGGCGGGTATCCGGTGCACTATGAGAAGGGAAAGGTCATCACGGGACTTGAGAGTTTTGACGGCAGAGAAGATTACTATTGTTTCCATGCCGGGACAAAGTTCGATGATGAAGGAAGGATCGTCACAAGCGGCGGTCGTGTTCTCGGTGTTACAGCGATAGGCAGTACGCTGAAGGAAGCAAGAGCAAACGCATATAAAGCTGTAGAGTGGGTCCATTTCGATAATGAATACATGCGTCATGATATCGGAAAAGCACTCGATGAAATCAGATGAGGAGAATAGACTTATGAAAATGAAAAACATAAGACAGTTCGCAGCAGGAGCAATTCTTGTCGGAGTATTGACTGTGGGTCTGGCATTTGCGCCGGTCACGACTTTTGCGGCGCAGGGCACAGCGACGAGCGACTGCAATGTCAGAGCAGAGGCGTCATCCACTTCCAACGCTGTAGGGTCGGTTAAGAGCGGTACAACTTTTGATGTCGGGGATTCGACTACAAATGATGCCGGAGAGACATGGTATGCCGTTACACTTTCAAGCGGGACGACAGGTTATATCCGTTCTGATCTGATGTCCACAGGAACGGCAGATACAACAACTACAGATACAACGGCAGACACGACTACAACAGATACGACAACTGATGCAACGGCAGATGCCACGGAGAATGCGGCAGAGGGTGATTCAGCCGCAACAGCAGCAGGAGCAGAGGCTGTTGAAGCTATCGGAGATGGCTACGCAGTAACGATGACTCCCACAAACGCAACTGTTTCAGGTGATGTAAATGTAAGGAGCGGTGCCGGAACTTCATACACCAAGATCGGTGAACTCAGCGCGGGAACTGCTCTTGTAGCAATAGGACAGGCAAAGGACAGCGCCGGAGATGTCTGGTATCAGTTCTATACTGTAGGACTTGAGCAGCAGATGACCGGCTTTATCCGTTATGACTATATAACTCTTGGCGATGCTGTTACCACGACAACGACAGATACGACGGATGAGGCGGCCAGCGAAGCTACTACCGAGACACCTGATTACGAAGCAGTTTATACTGCCGATGAAAGTGGAAATGATACATGGTATCTTTACAATAATGTAGCCGGCACACGCAAGAAGATCGATGACATTGACACAGCGATCTCAGCGGCTCAGGAACAGGCTACAACAGCTGAGGCACAGACAGGCAAGTATCGCAATGCAGCTATTTTACTTCTGGTTCTTCTCGCAGCGGCTGTAGCTGCAATAGTAGGACTTATCCTGAAGGTAAAGAGAACGCAGAACGAAAGCGGGGAAATCGATCTCATGCAGATCCGCCAGAAACAGGAAAGATCAAGGCAGAGGGCAGAGAAGCGCGGTGAACCTGACAGGAACGGCAGTCAGGACGGCGGGAGAGGCGCAAGACCTGCATCAGGCAGCAGACAGCCGTATCCGGCAGGTGGAGCATCTACGACATTAAGGAGTGGCAGTGCAAGACCGATGTCATCCGCAGATGCGCAGAGGCCGGTAAGACCTTCGCAGGATCCACAGGCAAGGAATGACAGACGTTATGCTGCTCCCAATGATATGAACTACCGCGAGACGAGAACACCCGGATTGCAACAGCCTGTGAGCAGACAGGATCGCTCTGACCCGAGAGCCCAGGAACAGCTTCGCACAAGAAGACCGGCGCAGAGTGAACAGTCTGTAAGAAGAGAGAGCGCTGCACCTGCTTCAAATTTCGCCAATATAAATGCACAGGAAGCCGAGGATGACGACGAGTTCGGATTCCTGAATATCGATTCAGATGATAAGAACTGAGGTCGATCTTATACCGTCTCATATATCTTGACACATAAGCGCCATCTGTTATACAATTCGTATAACAGATGGCGCTGCTGGTTAAGGAGGCGATTCTGATGATATTTGTGGAAATTGATTTCAGCAGTGACGAGGCGATCTATATGCAGTTGCGGGATCAGATCATTCTCGGGATAGCCACGTCAGAACTGAATGAGGGTGAGGTGCTGCCGTCAGTGCGGCAACTTGCGGATGATATCGGTATAAACATGCACACAGTGAACAAAACATATTCACTGCTGCGTCAGGAAGGATACATCAAGGTGGATCGCAGAAAAGGGGCAGTGATTGCGGTCGACCCTGATGTTTTGCGTGCTAAATCTGAAACAGAGAAGAACCTCAGGATAATACTTGCCTCTGCAATATGCCGTGGGGTTGACAGAGAAGATGTTCATTGCATGGTAGATAAGATATTCAATGATTATGGTACCGCAGGAGACAAGTAAGAACAGAAAAATAACGGGAAGGAAACCGACAGGACTCCGCATAATACGCTCCGTCATGGTGGTGGAAATGAAACCAAAGTATTCGGAAAGTGCAGAAAAAGCACTGAAACTTGCCGCGAATACGGCAAAGCAACTCAAACAGAATTACATAGGAACAGAGCATCTACTGGCAGGACTCGTGAGGGAACCTGACGGTGTTGCTTCGCGTATACTTGCTGAGAACGGACTAACAGAAGACAGACTGATGGAACTGATAAATCAGCTTAATATGTCAGGCGGACAGGTCGCAGTGCTCGACCGCAATGGTTATTCGCCGAGGTGCAGCAATGTCCTTGATATGGCACAGACACAGGCGGCAAACTATCATTCAGAGACCATAGGTACGGAACATCTCCTGCTGGCACTTATACTCGAGGGCGAGAATGTAGCGGTAAAACTCCTGGAAACTGTGTCCATAAATCCTGCAAAAGTGTATTTTGAAGTCATAGCGGCGATAGGTGAAGATCCGTCAAAACACAGAAATGATATTGTGAGATACAGGCAAAGACAGGGAGACGGAGAAAGTTCACTTGCACAGTACAGCCGTGATCTTACTGAACTTGCACGTCAGGGAAAGCTCGATCCTGTTGTCGGAAGGCGGGATGAAATAACCCGTGTCATACAGATACTCAGCAGAAGGACAAAGAATAATCCATGCCTAATTGGGGAGCCGGGTGTAGGTAAGACTGCAATAGTCGAGGGTCTTGCTCAGCTTATAGTGTCCGGAGATGTTCCTCCGACTGTACAGAATAAAAGGCTTCTTACTCTTGATCTCCCTGGGATGATAGCCGGATCGAAATACCGCGGTGAGTTCGAGGAACGAATGAAGAAGGTCATCGCAGAGGTACAGGCTGACGGCAACGTGCTCCTGTTCCTTGATGAGTTCCATACAATAATAGGTGCAGGAAGTGCTGAAGGAGCAATCGACGCATCAAATATTTTAAAGCCTGCTCTTTCACGTGGAGAAATACAGCTTATCGGGGCCACAACAATTACGGAATACCACAGGTATGTTGAAAAGGATGCAGCCCTTGAGAGACGTTTCCAGCCTGTCACAGTAGAGGAGCCTACGCCGGAAGAGGCAGTGGAGATCCTGACCGGCATAGTGCCCAAATATGAGCAGCACCATGGAGTAAGAGTAACAAAGGAAGCTATAGATTCAGCGGTATCTTTGTCCGGACGTTATATCAATGACAGGAACCTGCCTGATAAAGCTATAGATGT
>Ga0172377_10001590_pt1 | contig 23013 bp, 17 predicted proteins | sample Pumphouse3metaG_FD_119749 | JGI IMG/M metagenome (GOLD analysis project Ga0172377, IMG submission 119749) | Leachate microbial communities from a municipal landfill in Southern Ontario, Canada - Pumphouse #3 metaG | ecosystem: Engineered > Solid waste > Landfill > Unclassified | place: Canada... | reverse complement strand
GTTTCGAAGTTCTCCAATACTGGCTTTGGTTCGCGCCATCCGCAACCTCCTTGAGTTAGGGTTGCAAATAATATAGCAGCATTATTTCAATATTCAAGCGTTAAATGAGCAGTATTGAATTTAAACGGAGTCAGTCCGCCTTTTTCAAACTGTACCGCGTCAAGCCAGAAAGTATCTTTACCATCCTGGGATATTTCTATATAAGGATATTTATTGCTGTAATTTTTAAGCGGAACCACATAGCGTTTCCAGGCATCGGTTAAAGTAAAATTCCATCCGTTGATGCTTATTTTGCTTCCGGCCTGTTTGCCTTTCAGATAAACGGAAAGCGTACAGTCTTCCCGGCCTTTCAATTTTAACGGCATTACCTGGCTCTTAATAAGGATCCGTGAAGAGGCGTCTCCGTCTCTTTGGATTTTTAAACTTTTTTTGCCGTGAAAAGCTTCCGAATTATCGATGCTCCAGTTAAATGTCTTTGAATCGGCGACAAACCAGTTTTTCTGGCCCAGCTCAAAACTGCTGTTATCAATAAAATTATGAGGGTTCTGCGGCCTGTCGCTGAACGCTGATTTATAATTTACTTTATATGGATTTTCACTAAGCAACTCTAATTCCTGACCTTTTGAACTTACCTTTACGTCATCTACATAGAGTACTACCCGCTGGCCGTGAAATGGTTTTGAACTCACAATGTGTATATACCAGCACTGCAGGAATGTATCAGCGTTCCACGGACCTTCCTCGATAAGGAATTCACGCAGATTTATCTGCTGGAAACTCCAGCCGTCCCTTGCCGGCAGCTTAACCTTGATCGGCGCGTTGCCCTGAGTAAATTTAGCCAATGTCCTTAAAGTACCCTGGACGCCAAAACCAATACTGACTTCGACGTCAGCAGGAACCTGTTCAGGATAAATATAACCGGAGATATATACCGGCTTATCCAGCGGAATCTTTATATTCGGGCCTTTCCAGTAATTATAATATACGCTTTCCTGATTAGCAACTCTGCCGGCGCCTTTGTCCAGAGTTATATCAAGCTTGAAAGCTTTTTTCCCGGAAAAAACTTTTCCGCCCTCGGCGGCCGAGACAATCCCTTTGGAATTAATCTTGAAGTTTTTAACCTTGCCGTTGTCCTGCGGACCGCAACACCAGAATGCTACATCATCTTTCTGTTCAAAGTCGTCCACATAATAGTCTTCGGCCCTGGCGACGTTCGGATTGACCAAAATAATTCCGGTTAAACCTATTAACATCGATATGAATTTAAATTTCTTGCTCATAATTTTTCCTTTATCTAAAATGGTTCAATTTACGTATAGGTTATACTGCTGATTATATCCCAAATCCCATATTGCCTCCTTCATTTCAACTTATTTTTTATGGTTATCTATGAAAACCTGTAAGAAACATCTGCTACATAAATATCTGCAGGCGTCGAATGTTCCACAGTCGAATTTTCGTTCTTTTCATCAAACGCTTTATCCATCTTATGCTCGTGTGAAGAATAGTAAGCGACTATTGCCTTACCGCTTTCCAAATCCAGCCAGGATGCGTATGAATTGTCGCCTCCGCTCGGAAGCGTACATACAAATCTGATATCTTTGCCGTCTTCCAGAATAAAAACATCACTTCGCAGGTTGTGTCTTCCCGGAGTATCCCAGCGGCGGGCAATAATTACCGATCCGCCGTTCAGCCGCTTCAGCATCGGGCCGTGGATTCTGACCGGCAAACGGCTTTTTTCGCAAATTTCAGTGTAAGGCGGACTCAGTCTGTATAAAGTAGGAATGTTGTTTACAAAGTTATCATCCCGCGACAGCGCCCACATGCTTCCGTCCTCATCAAAATCAATCGGCGTTTCCGTTCCCGGTTCCGGAAAATCAAATATTTTCCGCCAGTTAACCCCGTCGCAGCTTTTGAATAAAGAGACGTAAAAATAACGGTCGCGCTCTCTGTATCCGGTAGCGAAAAGTTCACCTTGATGCGCCTTGAAACCCCATAAAATGTACTGTGACGGGATTCCGTTCGTTTCTTTTATCCTTGTGAAATCCTTTCCGTTTTCCGAATTATATAAACAAAACTTGTACTTTTCCGAACTGTTTCTCGCAAAACAATACAGCCACAGCGAATTTTTGAATACTATAAGTTTGGGATCCCGCAAATCATATTTGGGCTGCCTGAGCCTGGCGGCAATTTTCCAACCATCACCGTTTGAATGTAAAATTACAATTTCCCCGTCATATGATTTATGAAGAGAGCCGGAACGGAATGCCAGGCAGCGTTTACCGCCAAAGTCCGCAACCGAGGTAAACGCGTTATGCTTTCCGTCGGAAAATACCTTGCGCGCTCTGGTTATCCTTAATTCTTTCATATCAGGCTAACTCCATGATTAATTCTTTGGCCGCTTTCCCGGAACGTTTCCGAAATAATCTTTTTCTGACCGAGTCTCTGTCAGTTATCCGGGGATTAATAATAATTTCCCCGATAATCTTTTCCCGGTTGAAAATATTTAAAAGAGTGTTAACGGCGGTTTTGCCGATTTCTTCGTTTTCCTGGTTGACGGCGGTAAAACGGGAGCCGCCGAAATCCATCAGGGAAATATCCTCCGGAATATTCTTCCCGGCATCAGACACGGCTTTCGCCGCCCCCTCGGAAAGATCGGCGTTGGCACAAAGTATCGCGTCAACTTCAGGAAAATCCCGAAGAAGAATTTCAGCGTTTTTTTGTCCGCTTTCAACGCTGTAACTGCCGAATCTGACATATTGCGTCCTGAACTCGATTCCCGCTTCAGTCAAGGCTCTTTCATAACCGGCCAACCGCTCCGGCGTACTGCTCAATTCCTTCCGGCCTAAAATAAAACCAATGTTCCTATGCCCGTTTTCAAGCAGGAACTTCGCCGCAATATACCCGCCTTCCTCGAAATCGGTACCGACAAACGGAATATCCAGACCTTCAATATAATTATCGACGATTACACACGGATAATTGTCTGCGGCAAGTTCTTCCAGATGGGAAGCATCTTCCCCGATACAGGGGATTATTACAAGTCCGTCAATATAACGGCCGATAAAATCATCGATGAGCGCCGCTTCGTTTTTCGTCGAACCTTCCGATGAGGCAAACACCGCCTGATAACCGTTCCGCTGGGCTTCACTGGTTATGCCACGGGCTATTTCAACAAAGAAATCATGCCGCATTTCGTGCATAATTATGCCGATAAGGTTACTTTTTTTCATCTTCAGCGCCTGCGCAAAACGGTCAGGGGTATAGTTGAACTTCCGGGCAAATCTCAATACTTTTTCCCGGGTTTTCTCACCAACGTCCGGGCGCCCGTTTATGGCTTTCGAAACCGTGGCTTTAGACATCCCCAGTTTCATGGCGATATATCCCATATCAACTTTTACCATTGCTTTTTTCATGCGTAATCAACTGTTTCTTGTATTGCGTTAATTCCATCTACGCGCTGTGTCAGCACATGCCGGATATTAACTTTCTACTATGATTATAACGAAATCGATTTACTTTGTCAAGAGGCAAATTGCATATTTTCTTGAATTTTGGTACTAATTAGGATTGACATGTGGGTATTTTTAGTGTATTATATTACCAAAGTGAGACCAGTAAAGATGAATGCATACAGAAATAAAAAAGAAAAATTTAAAGAATCGCTGCTTTTTCAGATAGCTTCCGGTAATCTTAAGGTGGGAGACCGTATTCCGCCTGAAAGGTCATTATGCGAGCTGAATAAGTTAAGCAGGATAACCATAAGGAATGCCTTAGCTGAACTTGAGCGTGAAAAAATCATAGAAAAGCGCGGCCGCAAAGGAGTTTTCATTTGCGGAATACCTGAAATAAGCGGCACACATGAAATACACAGCGACAAGGTTGTCAAGAACAAACCTCGCAAAATTCTATATGTCTTTTTTTCAAGCCAGCCGGATGGCCTTGATGTAAATACCGCCGCGTTCAGCAGCATATTCCGCGGGATAAACAAATTCGTGAATATGAAAAAGGATATAGCAATGCTTTTTGAGGGGGAAAGCTTCCTGAGAAACAGCGAGAAGGAAAAAAAAGCATATGACGGCTTTATTGTAGGGGGCGTATCCTTGGAGGCGCATCTACCGGAAATAATAAAATTAAATATTCCTACGGTTGTTGCCGCGTCATTTGCATGCGGGATGGATGTGGACAGCGTTAGTATTGACTTCTACGAAGGCGGCTACGTGGCCGCCAAAAAACTAAAAAAAGAAGGCTGCGAAAATCTTCTTTTTCTAGGTATAGAATACAAGCACGACAACTTTACCCTGCAACCTATTATGCAGGAAAAATACCGCGGCATATCTAATTGCTGCCTTATGAATAATATGAGCGAGCCGGTATTATTCAATATATTCAATCAAGGAAGCGGGCCGCCGCTTTTAGATAAATCGGCAAAGCGAAAACTCCTTGGAATTATAAAAAACAAGAAAATTGACGGAATAATATGCTGCGGGAGCGAACTGCATCATGTGATTGATTGCCTGAATAGTGAAATCATAAAAAAGAAATATCCGCTTCCTCGATTGGCCATATTCAATGATGGAACCGGAAACATGTCAGGAAAAGAATACATACAGATAGTCAAGGATGTCGAACTATGCGGTTTCCGTGCTGCTGAAATGCTTTACGAGAGATTCCAAAACCCCAATGCCGACAGAATGAAAAAACTAATCCTGGTAAAACTGCCGGCTTAAAATAGACAAGTTAATATTGGAATAGACTGCGATTTTTCAATATATAGCGAAATCGTTTTCGAAAAAAACATGTCATAAAATCGTGGAGGAAGAAAGCTAATCTTCCGGAATATCCTAAACCAGCATAGCCGGAACCAAATGTGTTGCAATTAAAGCGGATTTCTCCGTTTAAAACTTGAAAATGTGCAGTATTCAACGGACAAACTCGGCACACTTTGTACCAGAAAATGGACATGGTCTGCGTCCATGCCGACTTCAACAAAATGGATTTCATACCGCCCTGAAATTTTTACGCATAAGTCTTTCAGGGGTGATGATACTTCATCTGTGAATATTTCTCTGTGATATTTTGCGGGAAATACAAGATGATACGGCAACAATGTTTTATTGTGACGTTTTAGTATATGTTCGCTCATGTTGATCGATCGAGAGGGCTTCTTTGCGGTAATCTGAAGGAGAGGTTCTAAGGACTTTTTTGAACTGCCGGGCGAAATAAGCGCTGTCTCCGAATCCGGCGGCATAAGCTATTTCACCGATGCTGAGGTCTGTTTCCAAAAGCAGTTTCCTGGCATTCTGGAGCCGGATTTTTATCAAATGGCGAAAGGGACTGATACCAAGATAATCTTTGAATATCTGCTGAAAGTTGCGCGGTGAAAGTTTTGCCGCCCGGCTCAGTTGTCCAAGAGAAATATGGTTTGCATAGTTTTTTTCCATATAGGAAAGAGCTTCCGCAACTTTATTCGTATGCATGGATAAATTATGTTTTGAAGCCAATCGGGAAAGAAAAATTATCAGATCGGCAAGCGTCAGCGTACAAACCGCCTGATAACCGATGCGTTTTTCCCGCAGTTCATGAGTCATCCTGCCGGTCAATTGTTTAACATGATCGATTTGCTCCGGTTCCAGAGTCAGGAAACATTTCCGGTTGACCGCCTTTTTCCGTTGAAACGGATTCAACAGAAAAAGCGACTGGAATCCGGGAATGTATTTGAAGGTTTCCGGCAGCGAATCCAGCAATGACAAATCAAATATGACGTTGGTTATCCGAAATTTTTCCGAATCTTCATAACCGTGTTTCATGCCCTTGGGAATCACCAGGACATCCCCGGTCGCAACCATATGACGGTAATTTGACGTAAAGTGAATTCCTTTACCATACTCCACAATTACCAGTTCGGTAAAATCATGACTGTGCAGAACATGGTCTCTCGTACTGGTATTCTGAATGAATAACGGAAAATCTTCCGTCAGGTCCTTGAGCTGATATTTACGCTTTGTCACTGCATTTTTCATGATATTTCTTCGCAATAGTTATAATATATTTCGCAATAGTTATGGGAAAAGAACTGCGTTTAAAGTAGAATATATAGTATGAGGACATAAAAGTCAAAACCTCATAATAAGACAACTATTTAACAGGAACGCTTATGAATATCATCAACTCGGCAGAGTATAAGGATAAAGTGGCGGGGTGCTGGACCGGGAAAAATATCGGCGGTACGCTGGGCGCGCCTTTCGAAGCCAAACGGGAAATGCAGAATGTTTCATTCTATGTTCAGGACTTAAAAGGCAAACCGGTTCCCAATGACGATCTCGATCTCCAGTTGCTTTGGCTTTTCGTAGCGGAAAAGCACGGGGTTTACAAGCTCAGCGAGCGCCTGCTGGCAGAATACTGGATGCAGGATATAATCGGCCCCTGGAATGAGTACGCGGTATGCCGCGCCAATATTCGCAACGGCCTGTATCCGCCGCTTTCCGGTTCCTGCAATAACGATAAATGGAAGAACAGCAACGGAGCCTGGATACGTTCGGAAATATGGGCCTGTCTTTTCCCCGGCGAACCGGATACGGCGGCGCAGTTCGCTTATATGGACGCCTGCGTTGATCATTGCGGCGACGGGATTTACGCTGAAATGTTTACCGCCGCGCTTGAAGCCGCGGCCTTCATAGTAAACGACTTCCGGCAGCTTATCGATATCGGCCTGTGCAAAATCCCGCAGGACAGCCGGATTGCGCGCAGCGTGAAACTGGCCTGCGAACTGTACGACAGGAAAAGCGCGTTCAAAGACGCCAGAAACGTCATCGTCAAGGACAACGAAGACCTCGGCTGGTTTCAGGCTCCGGCCAATATAGGTTTTATGGTTCTCGGCCTGCTTTACGGCGAAGGCGATTTCGGCAAAAGCGTTTGTTATGCGGTCAACTGCGGCGACGATACCGACTGTACCGGGGCAACGGCAGGCGCGATTCTCGGCATTATGCAGGGCAAAAGCGGAATCCCGGAAAAATGGTCGGGGCCGATAGGGAACAGTATTCAGACTATCGCCATCGACTCGGTAGACGCCCGCCAGATGCCGCTCAGCCTGGATGAACTGACTAAGCGCGTAATCCATCTAGCGGCTTCCGTACAGTATGAAAACCCGGAACTTCTCCGTATCGGCAGTGAAGCGACGCATATTTCACGGGAACATAGCGACCGGCTTTTGTCCAAGGAATTCGTTGAGCGGCGGCTTTGGTCCCAATCGCCTTACGAGCTGACTTTTGATTTGCCGTTCGGCATAGTCAAAGTTGATTATGAAAACGGGCCGGAAGTAACGCCGGGAAAGGAAAAAAAGATCAAATTGACTTTTGTGTCCCCGGTCATAAACAATAAAAGCGTTAACTTGAAATGGCGTCTTCCTGAAGGCTGGGAAGTATTTCCTTCTCCCGACATATCGATGAACTGCATCCGCTACACGGAAGACTCGGTAGAACAAATAATAATTCCGGGGAAATTTGAGGAAGCGTATTTTTATCTGCCGCTGGAAATAAGGTTGAGCGGCAGGAATAACTCCGTCACCTTGAATGTCCCGTTTCAGAAAAAAGGAGCGGTTACAAATAATTTCAAAGGACTCTCGACTTTGCATGAGGAATGGGAACGCCATCTGGCAAGGCGGAGTTTATAAAACAATCGCGGTAACGTCAAGTAAAAATTAAAACAAACAAAAGAAAGTGAAATCATGTCAGAACTCAGTAATAAAACCTTGAAATCCGAAATTTCTGCAAAAAACGGTCATTCCGGACAATTCCGGGATATTCCCCTTTACTATTGCTACAGTTGGGAGGCGGTTCCGGATAAAATGATCCCGAATATTTTTGCCGAATTCAAGGCCAACGGTGCGGATCATCTGGTTTTCAGCTATATATGGGCGGAAAGGATCCTGCGGGAACCGGCTTTTTTCCCGCCTTTAATGACCATGGCCGGAAAAGCCGGAGTCAAACTTGGCGCTATTCATGCACCTTGGGGCGCGGCGTTTGATTTGAACTGTTCGGATATGGCGCGCCGGCAGGGAATGGTCAGTGATCACAAACTGATGATGGCTTATGCGGTTGAAGCCGGCTGTAAAACCTATACGATGCATGTCGGCGCGTATAGCTGGGTGCTGGAACACGTCCCGCTGGGCCGTCTGCGGAGCCTTGCGCTTGACGCTTTGGAAAAACTGCTTCCCGAAGCGGAAAAACTGGGTATTGTCATTGCCGTGGAAAACAGCTACGAACCACCGAATTCGGCCGCGGAAGTCGCTGCCCTGGTAAAACATTTTGATTCTCCGCATATCGGTTGCTGTTTTGATACCGGGCACGCCTGCCTGATGGCGCCGTTCCCGGGAAAAGACCCCGGCAAATATTTCAGGGAAATTCCGGATGCCTGGTGGCAAGGGCTTATCGAGTGTCCCGATTCATTCGATATAATGAAACCGTACATCAAAACCGTACATATGCATGATAACGACGGTTATTCCGACGCGCACCAGCTTCCCGGCATCGGGCGGATCGACTGGCGGGAACAAATGAAAGCGCTGGAATCCTGTCCGGGACTGGTTTCTTTACAGACGGAAGTGCGTACCGTCCCGGAAGCCGTTCCGGTCAGAACCCTTGTAGAAACCTTTCAGGGAATAACTGAAAATTTTAAGGCTGCGGGAATGAGCATATGAAAATTGAAACTATAGTCTTCAGCGATTTACCGGAACACGACACCTGCTGGTCGTTTATCGAGGGGTGCGACGGTAAGTTATACGCCGGAGTCTGCGGCGAGATGACCGGCGGCCTGAGCGCTTATGTCGCGAGTTACGACCCTGCGGCTAAACGCGTGGAATATTTGTTTGAGATCGCTGCCGCAATAGGTTCTCCGCCGGATAACGGCCAGGGAACTCATTCCAAAATCCATAAATGCCTGCTGCAGGATGACGAAGGGATCATTTACGCGGCCACGCATTGCACCGGGCCGCCGCTTAACGACTGGATCTGGCGGCCCTGGAACTGCTGGAACCATCCGCAGAAATATTTCTGCGGTTCCGGCCTGGCGGTCTGCAAGCCGGACGGAGAACTGCTGTATTCAAAAATAATTTTACCGCGCGAAGGCTCCCGCTGTATGGCTCTGGCGCAGGACCGCAAAAAAATTTACGGGCTTTCCTATCCGAGAAATCATTTCTTTGTTTATGACCTGGCAACGCGGGAAGTCAGCGATATCGGGAGGATCGGCAACATAAATCCGCAATGCGTGTTTATCGACAAAGATGAAAATGCGTATACGACCGATGATTACGGCAGAATGGTCAAATACGATGCCGACCGGAATGAACTGCTTGATACCGGGATAATGCTCCCTCATGCGAACTTCAGGAACGGTTACCATAACACTTTGTACGATGTGACTCCGTCCCCGGACGGGGAAAGCGTCTACGGGGCCACCTGGACTTGGGGACAGCGGCTTTTCAGGTATGATTTCAAAAGCAACCGTCTCGAAGACTTCGGCAAGGCTTACGGCGAAGAGGACTGCGCCTGGGAACACATAATAAACAGTCATGTCGGCGGAATGGTTTTCGCTCCTGACGGAAAATTATATTTTGCCGTAAATATCAGCACTGATAACGGCTGCCGTCCTTTCCTGGTCCGCTTTGACCCGGAAAGCCGCGAAAGGAAAGTTGTCGGGGCGATTGAAGCCGACGGCAAACCGGGCGACCACATTTCCCGCGGAGTCTGCGGCGCTGACGGGAATCTGTATTTCGCGGAAGCCGGAAACACTCCTACCAAGCTGTTCAAATGCGATATCGGATGCGGTCCCGGGAAAAAGAATAAAATACGCAGGATGTGGGGATAAAAAATGCTGAATGATCTAAAAGAAAAAAAATGGCCGGCGTCACCGCTTAAGGCAAAAAATATCGATCCTGAACAGCTTAAGCAGTTCCTGCGGATAAGGGCCGATTATGAAAAAAGCGCTTTTGTCACGGAAGGGCATCTTGAAGTCAGGGCGCTCGGCGCCAAGGAATTCACCAAACCGATCCCGCCCGGTGAATGCGGGATCAGCACATTGCTTAAGCATTCGAACGGCCATATTTACGGCGGCACCTGCGGCCGCAACGCGCATCTGTTCTTCTATAACCCGGCCCCGGACGGCGATGCGGTTGCCGATATCGGAGCCGTCGCGGCAAACGCTTCAATAGTAAAATTAGCGGAGTTGCCGGACGGACGGATTATCGGAGCGGTAAACGAGGGCGGCAAACAGTCTTTCCTGCTTTCCTATAAACCGTGCGAAGTGCTTTTGCGCGAAAAGGACTTCAAAGACATGGGAGTCCGGGAAATATTCGATCTGCCGGCCGAAGACCAGTTGTTCTTCAGCACGATAGATCCCTGCCACAGCGCCGGGGAAACGGAACGGCTGGGAAATCCTCTGCCGAATGAACACATCGCGGACATGGTTACGGATAAATCCGGAACCAGGCTTTTCATCCTTGGGAATTCCAGCGGAATTATTTACGAATGCGCGCCTGACGGCGGACATGCCCGCAAAATCGGCAGCCTTGACGCCAACGGCAATTTTTCCGGGAAACTTGTATGCGATGCCGACGGCATGGTTTACGGAGCGGGGCTTTACGGGGAACTTTTCCGTTTAAACCCCGAAAACAATACGCTCTCCTCTCTGGGGATCGCCGCCCCTTCCCTGAAGGGCCGGGAACTCTATAATAAAGTTACCGCCTGGGCTCTGGACGGCAGCAGCGGCGTTTTCTACGGCGGAACGCTTGACGGCATTATTTTCCAGTTTATCCCGCAGGAAAACCGGATTGTCTGCCTCGGCAAACCGAGCGATCAGGGAAACGTCCGGGGCATTGCGCTTTCCGGCCGGAAAGTTTACAGCCTGGTCGGAGAAAAAGGCGCCTGCTGCCACTTGACCTGTTATGATACTTCCAGCCGCGAACTGCGGGACCTGGGGTGCCTGCTGGCCCGTTCGGAACGGCCCTGGAACGGCTATGAATTTTCAAGTATGGCAACCGGCAGGGACGGGACTGTATTTATGGGGGAAAACGACCGGATCAGTCATCTTTTTATTTATTTTCCACCTGTTTAAATGAGGTAAAAAACATTAATATCGGTAATTTTTATGAAAGATTTTAACAAACAGTCTGTAATGCGGCCTATATTAATTTAATATCGGGAGGGATTTATATGGTTATTTATAAACGGCTTTAATAATAAACACCGCGTTTCCCTGAACAAACAAAAAAAGGAGCAAATATCATGAAAAAGAACAGAAACAGATTCTCGCTTATCGAACTTCTCGTTGTGATAGCGATCATAGCGATCCTGGCGTCGATGCTGCTGCCGGCGCTCAATAACGCGCGGGAAAGAGCGAAAGGCATAAGCTGCATGAGCAACCAGAAACAGTTAGGGGTTCTCTTCGCTTTTTATACTGACAGCAATGACGAATGGTTCCCGTTCCTGATGGAGCCTACTCAATTGAAAGCCTGGCCGTACGCCCTGGCTCTATACGGCAACGGCAGTTCCGTGGCGCTTACTAATGAAAACGGCTTGTTTTACTGTCCCGACGACGGGGAAAAACATATCAATCACAAATACTACGTCGATTACGGAGCGCTTTGGTACGGCCCCGTCAGTTGGCCCGCCAACAATACGCCGTGCGGGTCAAGCAGCCAGTTCTTCTATCCGGCGAGAGTCACGCAATTGCCGAAAACGCTGTCGCGAGTATTGCTGCTGGCGGATTCCTGCCAGACTCCAACCAAGATGACGGGGTATACTTTCATGGATAATTCCGCTACCACGGCAAGCGATTACTCTACGATAACTTCGACCAAGCCCCATATATTCAACGTGCTCCGGCATAACGGCCGGGCCAATGTTTTATGGGTAGACGGACGAGTAAGCTCCCATAGCGCCAATAAACTGAACTATTGGATATCAAATATATCGCTTGACCGCAGCAACGCAGTGATACCGGAAGAATATCTTAAGTAAAAGGAAAATTATTATCATGTTCAGAATATTGTTGGGGGCAATCGTTTTTTCGTGTATTTTTTCGCTGTCGGCAATTGAAGCGGTAATTCCGCAAGCCGTAAAGCTTCCGGCCGTCGGCCAATGGGAAAGCGGCAGCTTCAAGCGGGCTTTAACGCTCAGCGGCTCCGGTTCGGTGGTACTCAGCCGTTCCGGCCTGGTCGGCGAAGAAAGCGGCCAGCCGCGCCCGGAAACATTTCAGGTGTCCATGCTCCACGACGGGCAGAACCTTGCCTTGTCCGCCAGGATCCAAATTCCGCAAAATGCCGAACTCAAAGCCGGGAAACCTATTGACGGACGCGTTGATCATGACGACTGCCTGGAACTTTTTTTCGTCCCGGACGCCTCACGGCTGAATGACAAATACCAGATAATGATCAACAGCAGGGGAAATTTTTCCGTCTTATCGGTTACCGGCCTTAAAATACGAAAATTAAATTGTCCGGGGCTGAAAGCGGCGGCGTTCGTACAGCCCGGCTTCTGGAATGTCCAGCTTACGGTTCCGCTGACGGTTTTCGGCCTTAAACCGGCCAAACCGTTCAGGTTCAATGCGGCGCTTACCGACCGTTTCCGCGCCAAAACTGCCCGCTGGAGCTTTGCACCGCTTAAAAAATCTTTCCAGGAACCGGAAAATTTTATTACCGTCAAATTCGGCGGCGCGAAAACTCCGTCGGCTTTATATAAATCCAATCCCTATACCGAACGGCTTGCGGACGGCAGTTTTGAACTTGGATTAGATGAATGGCAGTGTATCGGCAACGTCCGGACAGACAACGAATACGCCTATGACGGGAAAAACTGCCTTAAGTTCGAGAGCAAAACTTCCAAAGAAACAAGCCGCAGTTCCAAAACAGTTCCGGTAACGCCGGGAGAAACCCTGCGTATTTACGGGGCGGTTCATCTTCAGGCGCTGGAACAACCGAATTTCTCCCCGCTGCGGGTAGAGTTCCTTGATTCCGCCGGCAAAGTGGTCTCCGCCCTTAAAGCACCCGGATTGAAAAATATGGGCGGCGGAACTACCAGGAAACATATTTTCTGCGATTTTACCGCCGACGTTCCGGAAAAAGCGGCAAAAGCGCGGTTAACCTGGAGCCTCGACGGAACATCGGGAATAATGCGGATCGATGCAGTCAGCGTCCGCCGGCTCTACCCCCAATGGAAAATCCCGACTTTGATATCGCCGGTTTACGGCCGGAGTTTCGCGAAAAGAAAAATCCGCTTCGTGTGGTCCGAACTGGCCTCGAATAAAGATTGTCCCATAAAATACAATCTGGAAATTGCCGCGAATGATAAATTCGATTCCGGCCTGATCCGGGTTGAAGGCGTCTATCCCGGCCATAAACCGGAACTGCCCGGGAACGGTAAATGGTTCTGGCGGATAGAAGTAAATAAATCCGGCAAAAAATCATTTACCGCAAACTCGGAATTCACGGTATTCTGTACGCCGGAAAATGAAAAAATACCGCCGGAAATTATTTCCTGCGTTCCCTTTGGGCTGACCCCGGTCAGGCCGAAAGAACTGGTAATTTGTTTCCGTGATCCTGCGGTTTCCAGCGGAATTGACCGGAAAAGAGTTAAACTGACAGTCAACGGGGTTGACGTCAGTTCCCGAACGAAGATTTTTGCCGACAAACTGGTCTGGCCGGTTCCGGACAATGCGGAAAATCTTTTCCACTACCTGGTTCAGGTAAAAGACAACAACCGCAATTGCGGACAGGGAGCCGGCTTCTTTTATGTCAGGGCGACTCCTCCCGTCATCAGCAGAGATAAACAGGATTTTATCCTGCGCGACGGCAAACGGATATTCCCGCTCACGTTTTATGGAGTCCCGTGGTATAAAACTTATCCCAAAATGCGTCAGGGCGGGATCAATGCGAACTTCTCGCCGTGGGCTGCCGACATTGATATGATCAAACACTTGCAGCAGGCGGCACAGGACGGAATGTATATTACGCCGTTCGCCTTTAATGACGAAAAAATCCTGCGGGGCGAAGTAAGTCCGGAATCCGCTTCCGGGAAAATGCTGGAAGCGAAAAAATTCGAGCGCGTACTCAAACTGAAAGACCATCCGAATACGGTAGGGTTTTATATCGGCGACGAGGATCTGGACGGCCGTGGAACTTTGCCGGAACAGGCTTACCGCTGGTACCGGAAAATTAAAAAAGCGGCCCCGAACCAGATAGTGTTCTGGCTGCCGACCTGGCTGCTGCGCGATCCGGCAAGGGTTAAGCTCGGAGTCGGCGGCTGCGATTATTTTATCTGGCACGATTACTGTTACAACCAAAGCGTTCCGCTGCGTTTTGTCTCAACTTACGGGATAATCAAAAAAGCCACCAGTGATATGCCTCATATCTTTATTGTCGAAGCGTTCAAAAACGGCCCGAACGGCCGTCTGCCGACCTTGGAATTTCTGCGCTTTCAATGTTTTTTCGGGATAATCGAACGGAGCCGGGGATTGATCTTTTACGCCTCTACCCGAAACTGGCCGGACTACCTGAAAAAAATATTTGCGGTTACCGGCGAACTTAATTCCCTCCAGGAAGCGCTGGTCGCGGACGACGTGCGCGATCTGCACCGCTTCGTTCCCGCATCTCCGCCGCTTCGCAGCGTCGGCAAAAAAGTCGGAGACCGTTTTTATGTTTTTATCGTTAATACCGGAACTGCGGAATACAAAGGCAGGATATTCACGAAGTGCAAAAAAGCGACATTGGACGGCAAACCGGTTTCCATCGCGCCTGACGGCGGCGTGGAATTGGTTTTACCGAGCGCCGGCTCCGCATTGTTTAAAGGAACCCTTTAATAGCCAAACAAACTTGGAAATATGTCAAAAATACTATTCATACTGATCAGCTTTTTCAGTTTCCTTTCATTGACGGCGCAGGATATTATAATCCCGCGCCTGTCAAAACTGCCGGAGCCCGGTAAATGGAGAATCTATTATTTTAAAAACTCTCTAACGTTTAGCGGGCTCAATTCAATCGGCGGGAAAGCCGGACAACCGCGTTTGGAAAGTTTCCAAATTCATATGCTTCACGATAAGCGGAACCTCGCTCTATTAGTACAGATCCGGATTCCCCCCAAAAGCGACTTTGGAGTTAAGAAGCAAATCCGCAAGCAGGATAACGGCGCTTACAAGCTGGAGCTTTTTTTCGTTCCTGACATCGCCCGGCCGCACGTCATGTATCAGCTTGAGATCGGCGACAAGGGAAAAACGTCCGTTTTTTTAATTGACGGCCGGACGCGAAAAAGCTGGAAATGTCCGGATTTGACGGCTGCTGCGTCTGTCCTGCCTGGGCTCCGGGATATACAGATAAAGGTTCCACTTGCAAGTTTGGGACTAAAGCCGGACAAGCCGTTTAAATTCAACGCGGCGCTTACTGATCATTTCAGCGCCGGGAATTCCCGCTGGAGTTTTTCACCGCTCCAAGAGCCGGAAAAATTTATCAGCGTTAAATTCGGCGATTCGAAAACCGCTCCGGCCCTGTATAAATCCAGTCCCTATGCGGAACAGATACTGGACGGCGGTTTTGAATTCGGGATGAATGAATGGCGGCGAACCGGCGGCGTTCGGCGAGATAACAAATACGTTTACGACGGGAAAAATTGCCTGAAGATATTAAGCGTCGATCCCAAATCCGCCAACCGCTGTTCCAAAACCATTTCCGCGGCGCCGGGAGAAACCCTGCGCGTTTACGGGGCGGTTCATTTCCAGGCGTTGGAACAGCCGGATTTTTCTCCGGCACGGGTGGAATTTCTCGATTCCGGCGGCAAGGTAATTTCTACCGTTAAAGCGCCCGGCCTGAAAAATATGGGCGGCGGAACCACTCCCCACAAAAGGCATGCTTTTTGTGAATTTTTTGCCGCCGCTCCCGAAGGCGCAAAAAAAGCGCGGCTGGTCTGGCATCTCGACGGAACCACCGGAATAATGCGGATTGACGCAGTCAGTTTCAGAAGACTCTATCCCGACTGGAAAATCCCGACCCTGCTTTACCCGGTTTATGGCCAGACTTTCGCTCAAATGAAAATTCCGTTTGCCTGGTCTGAATTGGTTTCGAACCGCAAATCCCCCGCAGTCTGCAGTCTGGAAATTGCCGCCGACAAAAAGTTTGAGAGCGATCTGATCCGAATCGAAAACGTTTACCCCGGACATAAACAGGAACTGCCGAAAAACGGCAAATGGTTCTGGCGTCTGGAGATAAATGAATCCGGGAAAAAACAATTTACCGAAACCTCCGAATTCACGATCTTCTGCACTCCGGAAAATGAAAAAATGCCGCCGGTCATCACTTCCTGCGAACCTTCCGGGCTGACGCCCGTCAGGCCGAAAGAACTGGTGATCAATATCTATGATTATGCGGTTTCCAGCGGCATTGATCCCAAGCGGGTCAAACTGTGGGTCAACGGCGTTAACGTTTCTCCGCAGTTAAAGGTCTTTCCCGGCAAACTGGTCTGGCCGGTTCCGGATAATAACGAAAAACTCTTTCACTACAAAATTCAAGTCAAAGACAAAAACCGCAACTGCGGACACGCCGCCGGTTTCTTTTATGTCCGTTCGCAGCCCCACGTCATCAGCATGGACCGGCAGAATTTTATTCTGCGGGACGGCAAACGAATTTTCCCGGTCTCATTCTATGCGGTTCCGTGGTATGAAACCTATCCGAAGATACGGGCGGGAGGACTTAACGCTAATTTTTCGCCATGGGCTACTGACATCGACATGATCATGCACTTACAGCAGGCCGCGAAAGAAGGAATGTATATTACGCCGTTCGTTTTTGACGACGAAAGGATATTACGAGGTGAAGTAAGCCCCGACTCCTCCTCCGGCAAAATATGGGAAGCGGAAAAATTCGAGCGCGTACTCAAATTGAAAGACCATCCGAATACGGTGGGGTTTTATATCGGCGACGAGGATATGGACGGCCGGGGGACTTTGCCGGAACAGGCTCGCAGATGGTACTGGAAAATAAAAAAAGCGGCTCCGAATCAGATCGTTTTTTGGCTGCCGACATATAAATTGAGCGATCCTGAGAGAGTTAAGCATGCCGTCGGCGCCTGTGACTGTTTAGTCTGGCACCATTACGGTTATAATAAAGGGCTGCCGCTGCTCTTCGTTTCAACTTACGCGATAATCAAAAAGGCTACCAATGATATGCCTCACCTCTTTATTGTCGAAGCGTTCAAAAACGGCCCGAACGGCCGCCTGCCGACTTTGGAATTTCTGCGTTTCCAAAGTTTTTTCGGGATAATCGAACGCAGCCGGGGATTAATTTTTTACGCCTCGACCAGAAACTGGCCGGACTATATGAAAACTATTCTCAAAGTAACGAGGGAACTCAATTCGCTGCAGGACGCGCTGCTGGCGGACGATGTACATGATCTGCACCGTTTTGTCCCCGGTTCTTCGGCGATCCGCAGTGTCGGCAAAAAAGTCGGCGACCAGCTTTATATATTTGTCGTTAATGTCGGCGCCAGTGAATACAAAGGTAAGATATCGGCAAAATGGGAAAATCCGACTTTAGACGGCAAGCCGGCCGGCATTGATCCCGACGGCGGCGTAAAGCTGGTCCTGCCGAGTATGGGTTCCGCATTACTTAAAGGAAAACTTTTATGAAGATAAAAAGAACAATGCTATTTTATCGCTTAACTCTAATTCTTTGCATTTACTGTCTCTTGCCTGCGCTTAATGCCTGGGTGCAAAATGAACTGGTTGAACCGGAAAAGAAACTGGACATTTCCTTTTACCGGCGTCCGGACTCGAAAAAACTTAAAATGACGCCGCCGCGCCTGAAACCGCGAAACGTAATATTCCTTATCGGCGACGGCATGGGGCTGGGACATGCTTATTACACAGCGCTGAAAATCGGCGGCCCGACCGGAAGACTGCATTTCGAAAAAATGCCGTTTACCGGCCTGGTCCGCAATTTCTGCAGCGACAATCTCACTCCTGATTCCGCCGCGTCCGGGACTTCGCTGGCTACCGGAATTAAAACGAAAAGAGGCATGGTCGGCGTTGACCAAAACCTGAAAACCGCTAAAAATATTATTGAAGCCCTGCACGAAAACGGATTCGCCACAGGTATCATAAGCGAAAATATATGCGACGCGACCCCGGCAGTCTATTCCGCCCATGTTTCCAGCCGCAAACAAAAAGACCGTATCGCCGATCAGCAGTTGCAAAGCGGAATAGATGTGATCATGGGCTGCCGTTTTAAGCCGTGGCTGCCGAAGGCTGAAGGAGGAAGCCGCGCCGACGGACGCAATTTGCTTGAAGAAGCGAAAAATAAAGGTTACCAACTTGTTTCCGGCAAGGAAGGGCTTAAAAAACTTGACGGGTACAGGATAATAGGGGTTTTTGATACTTTGAGTTATACGCGAAAACCTGAAGTATCGCTTGAAATGATGCTCCGTGCCGGTTTGCAGGCCCTCTCCGGGTCGGGGAAGAGATTTTTCTTGATGGCGGAAGGAGCTTTCATCGACGGCGGAGCGCATAAAAATCGCGCCGATATAGTAATGTACCAGACGCTGCTTTTCGATATGGCGGTAAAAGCCGCACTGGAATTTGCGGTAAAGGATAAACATACGCTGGTCATTGTAACGGCAGATCATGAAACCGGCGGGTTTGCGGTGCTGAGCGGCAAACCCGATAGTAAAGAGCCGGAAACCGGTTGGCTCACGAAGCGTCATACCGCAAGCCCGGTACCGATCTATGCTTACGGGCCGGGAGCGGAAATGTTTACCGGAATAATGGATAACACGGATATTCCCGCAAGGATAGCCGCTTTACTTGACGTTCCGGCCGCTAATTTTCCTCAAATAAGATAACGGAATATTAAAGCGGATTTATAAAATAAAGAAAACAATGCCGTTTCACAGGACGGCTGCAGGGAGAACAAAAAAATGGGTAAAAAAGTATTGGTTTTCGGCGCGACCGGAGAAATCGGCGGACGGATAGCCAGGCTGGCGGTTGATGCCGGGCACGAAGTAACGGGAGTAACCCGCGGCAGCAACAGCCGGGCAACGGTCAATTTAGACGGCGTAAAAATGCTTCACGGCGACAAAGGCGACGAAGCGTTCATACGGGACGTTATCGCAAAATTGCCGATAGACATTGTCATAGATTCCGTACCGAAAATAGACAATATACCCTTGTATCATAAATATTTGAAGCGCGCGGAAAACGTGTTTTTCTGCGGTTCCACCGGAACTTTCGTCCCGCTGCAGTATTTACCCGCCGACGAAAAACACCCGTGGCGCGAAGAAACCGGGGTCAATTTTTTCGGGCAGTGCCGGCGCGATGCCCTGGCGCTCGATTTATGGGAAAGCGAACAGTTCCCGGTTTCAATTTTCCGTCCGACCTGCATCATCGGCGAACATCGCGTACCGCTGGAACTGTGGGGAGCCAGGGATATTAGTTTTTACCGCAAGCTCAAAGCCGGCGAACCGGTTACCATTGCGCCCTGCGAGGAAATCCTGATACAGGCCGGTTACAACTGGGACCTGGCCGGAGCGTTCGTTAAAGCTATAGATTGCCAGGATAAAGTTCGCGGTGAAATATTTATTATTTCCTGCAAGCGGGCAATTACGCTGGGCAAATATCTGCAAACCGCAATGGATTTTCTGAACAGCAAATCGGAAATAAGCCATGTTCCGGCGGAAAAGCTTCAGGAGATTTATCCGGAAGTTACCATGAAAAACCGTATGGACTTTTTGCTGGAACATATGTGCCTGGATATAAGCAAGGCGGAAAAAACCTTCGGCTACAGCCCGACCCTCAGCTCCGAACAGGGACTTGTAAAGGCCCTGGAATGGTGCATATGTTCGGGACTGCTCTGAGCTGAAATCCAGACTTGCAAGAAAAAGGAATTGAGATGAAGCGCCTAATGATCAAACTTTGCGTTTTGAGTTTTCTGCTATTCCCGGCTGCCGGTTTACCGGCGCAGGAAATGGTTGAAACGGTTATAGACTCAAAAATATATTCCCGGCCCGATCCTGAAACTCCCCCGTCTTTCGGCGGCAATATTAAAAGAGTGGTAATAGTCGCCACGAACGACCTGCATGGAAAATTACAACCACGTCGGGAAGAAATAAAAATCGGCAACAGGAAAATTTCTTACCCGATTGGCGGAATTGAAATGCTGGGAGGCTATTTTAAAATATTGAAAAAACACTACGGGAAAGAACTTTTGTTGGTGGACGCAGGGGACATCTACAATTCCGGCGGCTTCCCGCAAAGGAAACTTGTAGTGGAAATTTACAATTACCTGGGCTATCACGCCCTGACTTTCGGCAACCATGAATTTGATCCCCCGCCTGAATTGAGAAGAGTAAAGGGCGGAGACGGTTATGCGATGATCAAAAAAATTGCAGCGGCTTCGAAAGCTCCTTTTGTTGCCGGAAACATGACCAGGCGCCTGGAAGACGGTTCTGAGGTTCCGCTTGACTGGCCTAATGTGAAAGTTTTCCATATTCAGGAAATCAACGGGATAAAAATCGGCATAATCGGAATCGCGAAACAGTCTTCCTTCATTCCGAATAACAGCCACGGCATATGCTTTAATTTGAAACCGGTAAGCGACAGTATCATTGAATCCGCAAAACTGGCCAGGGCAAACGGGGCCCGGATAGTAGTGCTTTTGTTTCATGAAGGCACGCTATGTGATATTAATTTTGACGGGAATCATATCAATACCCCGGAAGACAAAAACAGGAAAGATTTCAAATTATGCAAACGCTGCGAATTTACTGAAATTCTGGAGAAAATAGCGAATGCGCCGGGCAACCCTGTCGATGTGGTAATCTGCGGACACTCTCATAGCAAAATCTGCCACTTTTGCGGGAACATGCCGGTTATTCAATCGCTTATGGGCGGCAGATTTTTCGGTCAGGCGGAGTTGTTCTATGACACCAAAGGCAATATTTTACTGAAAGATAAAACGCTTATTCATTTGCCGACAAAAGTCTGCCATAAATTTTTTGACGCAACCGACGACTGCTATAATCCGGCCTACGACGAAAGGGACAGTTGCAGCGGCACTAAACGCGTACGTCCGCTGCCGGGCAATGTAAAGCTTGTTCCGGCAAAGTTTCTTGGAGAAACAGTAGCGCCGGACGGGGAAATCACGAAAATATTACAACAACACTCAAAAAGTCAAACTGATGCCTCGGCCGGAAATTCCGGTTTAAGATGACAGGGATAAACTTTTTAATTTTTCAATGGAAACTTTCCAGAAATTATGGGCAAACTCATCAGATACTATATGACTTATGTGGAACGTGATGTTCACCAATTGATTAATGTGGCGAATAAAAACGCATTTAAAACTTTCATTAAATTACTTGCCGGTTCTTAGCTATTTCATAATCTATCATCAATGACGCATTCTTTAAACCTACTTTTCCAGGATTTTTAATGCCGTGCGTATTTTAACAATGTCTGCGGTTTGTGCCAGAGCTACTAATTGCTCGCGTTCCGGCTCTGTCACGGCTTCGAAAGCTTGGCGGGTGCGTGAACAAATACGAGGCCCCGTTTTATAAGCGACCTGAAAAACGGCAAACTGCTTCGGGCGCTTGCCGCTTTGGGTGTCGAAATGCATATCCGCAACCCGTATGATAAGGGACAATAGTCATGGCAACAGCAGTAAAAACTGAGCTTTCCCCTTAGCTTGTACCACTTTTCTAAAAAGAGAGGTGTAAAAACTCTGACTTAATACCAAGCTATTCTTTTAACGTAACATTAACTTGCTCAATCTAATATTCATATTGTACCCGTCTAATCTACCTTCGGCGTAAACCGGTGGTTTACTTTAGGCGCATAGGAATACGAACCATAAGAACTCACGTCACGGTCATAAAATACCAGGTATTGAGTTAATGGTTGCACGTGACCATCTATGGAGAGATAGTTTCCTGTTCCTCCATGTTTTCCCGCCACCCAGGTTATATCTGTGAAGTCGGGGTATATAAGGACAGGCTTATCTCCGGAAGGAGATTCGTTCCGATTATCCCCAATAATAACAGTTCCCGCATCTTGAACCTGAGAAATTTTTGTTCCCCAACCAACTCCATGGTTGCTGTGAGTATAGCCAAAATACTGGAAATTCCATCCGTAGCCAAATCTTCTCCATGTCGCGTCAAGATCTTGCCGACTTGGACACTGGAATACTCCGGTTGTCCGCAATTTAGTCCAATTGGGTTGTTCCAGATAAGTATCAAGTGAATAAAACCAATAAATAGATGAAGTTGTCGTGGGGGTGCTTCCTGGTATAAGCTGCCCACTGTAATCATTGACGTACATCATTAACGCTGTGCCAATTTGCTTTAAGTTGGATATGCAGGAAACGGCCTTGGCTTTATCCCTGGCTTTGTTCAATGCCGGCAACAACATCGAGGCGAGAATCGCTATGATAGCGATCACAATAAGGAGCTCGATAAGCGTAAAAACCTGTCTCTTTCGTTCCATTTTTGCCATCTCCTTGTTATTCATTTTTACGGTTTTAATTCTGAAAAAATTTAACCAATTTTTCCAACCTTTTAACAGTTCCATTTTTATCTCTGCACTATCTTTACCATTCCGCCCGGGGAATAGGCTGCCAGTTACGTATCGCATGAAGTCGTTCTTTGACATCTTGTATATCTTTGGCTCCATTGCGCGTTTATGGACGTCATTTTTCAACATTTTTTACCGTATTCCGTTGGCCTGATTTCATATTAAAACTCGATTCCCGAACTATCAGTTCCGGTCTAATCAAAAATTGTTTCAATTTCGTGTTTTTTCCCTGTTCAAGAGTTTCGAGAAGTATCTCCGCAGCTTTTTGTCCCAACTCCTCTTTTGCCTGTGTAACAGTTGTTATGGGAGGTGTCATCATTGCTGCTTTCAAGCTGTCCCCAAATCCGACTAGCGCGATATCCTCCGGCACCTTCTTTCCTTGCTTCCTGATTGTTTGCAATGCTTCTATTGCTT
>Ga0172377_10001588_pt1 | contig 23014 bp, 18 predicted proteins | sample Pumphouse3metaG_FD_119749 | JGI IMG/M metagenome (GOLD analysis project Ga0172377, IMG submission 119749) | Leachate microbial communities from a municipal landfill in Southern Ontario, Canada - Pumphouse #3 metaG | ecosystem: Engineered > Solid waste > Landfill > Unclassified | place: Canada... | reverse complement strand
TAACTAAAAAGAGACGAACTTACGCTATTAACAAATATAAAGCCAATATCATGAAAAAGTTTTTAACTACCATACTATTTTTGGCTTTGGTAACAATAACGGCCATAGCCATAATACCATCTCAAGAAGTTATCTCTATAGAGGGCAGGGTAGAAGATGCTTCAACTGGGAAGCCTCTAAGTTTTGCCTCTATCCATCTTTTAAACACCAATATAAGTAACGTAACCAATGCCGATGGTAATTTTCTTCTGAAAATTCCCCGCTCAATTAAGGCGGATACTGTTATGGTCTCTTATTTAGGGTACCGTTCTGCTAGGGTAGCAGTGAATGATTTTTTCTCTAAAAAATTTTTAATCTCTCTTGAGCCATCTATTGTTTTTATTGGGCCAGTAACTATTAGGCCACAAGATGCTCTCTCTATACTTAAAATGGCATATGCTAGGGTACCAGAGAATTACAGCGCTACTACCAAGCAAATGACAGCATTTTACAGAGAGATGATTCAAAAAAGAAATAGATATGTCTCTATAAATGAGGCTGTTCTAGATGTTACAAAAGCTCCTTATAAAGGCTACAAAAGCGACCAAATTGGCATTTACAAAGCACGTGGAAACTACGATATTAACCGCTTAGATACACTTTTAATAAAGTTCCAAGGTGGTCCAAATTCTGCATTAGATTTAGATATTGTAAAAGACCCGTTTTTAGGTATTCAACTAATTATGCTAGATAAAATTTACGATTTTAAATTTGGCAATCCAGTAACTCTAGCAGATAGGTTTTTCTACGTAATAGAGTTTGACCAGAAAGAGAACACTGCAGATGTCTATTTTAGAGGCCGAGTTTATATAGATGCAGAAACTTTTGCAATTGGCCGAGCGCAGTTCGCTATGAACGTAGAGGGCAACAAAGAGGCAAACTCATATTTTATTAAGAAAAAACCAGCAAAGCTCAATATGGATGTTTTGAGTGCAAACTATTTGGTCAACTATAAAATAATAGATTCGCTCTGGTTTTTCGATTATTCAAGAACCGAGGTTAAGTTCAACTCAAAATGGAAAGGAAAATGGTTTAGTAATGAATATACAATCTCATCTGAAATTGCTGTTACAGATATTTCAGATACAGAAAGAAAAATAGAAAAACAAAACCGAATTCGTTCAAAAGATATAATCTCCAATAAAGTGAAAGATTTCACAGATCAAGACTTCTGGGAAGATTATAACATAATTGAACCAGACGCTTCTATAGACAAAGTTATTTCACGAATCATAAAACAGCTCAGAAAACGACAATAGTTACACAATTTATATTATGTTAAATAGCGAAAGTACACCTCTTCCAGAGAGAATGCGCCCCAAAAGCTTAGATGAGTATGTAGGACAAGAACACTTGGTTGGTCCGGGCGCTGTTATAAGAAAAATGGTTGAGTCTGGTAATATTAGTTCTTTTATCCTTTGGGGTCCGCCGGGTGTTGGTAAAACTACTTTAGCAAGAATAATCTCTTCTCAATTAGACAGGCCTTTTTATACTCTTAGTGCAATAAATTCTGGAGTTAAAGATATTAGGGATATTATTGCCAAATCTGCATCGGGTTCAATATTTCAGAAAAAGAGACCTATTCTTTTTATAGACGAAATTCACCGTTTTAGTAAGTCGCAACAAGATGCTCTTTTAGGTGCTGTAGAAAATGGTACAATTGTTCTTATTGGGGCTACAACAGAGAACCCCTCTTTTGAGGTTATCTCTCCCCTTTTGTCTCGTTGCCAAACCTATGTTCTTAAATCTTTAGACGTAGAACATTTAGATACTCTTATAGAGAGAGCTGTTAAAAAAGACCCTATTCTCTCTACTAAAAACATAGTAATTCATGAGCGTGAAGCACTCTACCGCTTTTCTGGAGGAGATGCTCGTAAATTACTTAACATAATTGATATTATTGGCTCTTCCCAGCAAAAAAACGAGAAAATCACAATAAATAACAATATTGTTACAGAAACTCTGCAAGAGAATATTGCAATGTATGATAAGAGCGGAGAACAACATTACGATATAATATCGGCATTTATTAAAAGTATTAGAGGGAGCGACCCAAATGGGGCTCTTTATTGGATGGCGCGCATGTTAGAGGGTGGCGAAGATCCCCTATTTATAGCTAGAAGAATGATAATTTTAGCGTCTGAAGATATTGGTCTTGCCAACCCAAATGCGCTGCTTATTGCTCAAGCTTGTTTCGAATCTGTTCATAAAATTGGAATGCCAGAGGCTAGAATTATTCTCTCTCAAGCAGCAATCTATCTTGCTACAAGTGCAAAAAGCAACTCGGCATATTTAGCTATAGACGCAGCCATAGAAGAGGTACGCCGCAGTGGTAATTTGCCAGTTCCTCTTCATCTAAGGAATGCTCCTACAAAACTAATGAAGGAGCTAGATTATGGCAAAGATTATAAATATGCACACTCCTACCCTGGTAACTTCACTCAGCAGGAGTTTTTGCCAGAGCAAATTGCAGAATCTCTATTTTATGAACCTAGAGAGAATAGTAGAGAGCAAGAAATACGCAAAAGGCTAGAGATACAGTGGAAAAAATATTAAAATTGATAGTTTTTAGCTAATTTTGCACAACTATGATATTAGAAGATATTGAATTTTTAAAGCAGGGTAATAGTAATAATTTCTTTCTTATTGCTGGCCCTTGTGTTGTTGAAGGTGAGGATATTACATTTAAAATAGCCTCTGAGTTAAAAACTATTACAGATAGACTCTCTATACCTTTTATTTTTAAAGCTTCTTATAGAAAAGCTAACAGATCTAAAGTAGACTCTTTTACCGGTTTAGGAGACAAAAAAGCTCTCTCTATCTTAAGTTCTATTCGTAAAGAGTTGCAAGTTCCAATTGTAACAGACATTCATAATTGTCATGAGGCAGAGCTTGCAGCATCTTATGGTGTAGATGTGTTGCAAATACCTGCTTTTCTTTGCCGCCAAACAGATCTTTTAGAGGCTGCTGCTAAAACAGGTAAATATGTAAATATAAAGAAAGGTCAATTCCTTTCGCCTGGCTCTATGAAATTTGCAGCAGAAAAGATTAAAAATGCTGGGAATAATAAAATAATGCTCACAGATAGAGGCACACAATTTGGTTATACAGATCTTATAATAGATTTCCGTTCTTTCCCAGAGATGAAAGAGTTTGGATACCCTACGGTTCTAGATGTAACTCACAGTTTGCAGCAACCAAACCAGAGCTGTGGTGTCACAGGTGGAAAGCCTAGTCTAATCTCTACAATGGCTAGAGCTGGAATTGCCTCTGGGGCCGATGGTCTCTTTATGGAGACTCACCCCACTCCTGCAGAAGCTCTTTCAGATGGAGCTAATATGTTAAGATTAGATTTAATGGAGGGCATTTTAAAAGAACTTCTCATTATAAAAGAGGCTGTAAATAGAGCCAATAGTATTGAGACTAAAATATAAATACTAAAAATTATAAATATATTTAATCATGATAATAAATCCAGATTTTACAAAGAGATATGAAAAAATCCCAGTGAACATCTATAAAGATGCCGATGAGGCTAGCAATTTAGTTGCTAAAAAAATTGCTCAAATTATAAATGAAAATGATAAAAATAATTCTTCTACAGTTTTAGGGTTAAGCGCCTCTTCTACTGCTATTCAAATATATGAAGAGCTAGTTAGCTTATATAAAGAGAATAAACTCTCTTTTAAAAATGTGCATGTCTTTAGTGTAGATGAATATTGGCCTCTTAACAGAAATGAGCTTCAAAGCCATCTTCTTTTTATAAATGAATATCTGTTAAACCATGTAGATATTCCAAAAGAGAATGTAAACTGTTTAGATAGTGAGGTTCCAAAAGAGGGAGTTCATGAGTATTGCCTAGAGTATGAAAATAAAATAGCCTCTCTTGGAGGGATAGATGCCTTAATAATTGGCAATATGGGGTTCAACGAGCCTGGCTCTCAAGCAAATTCAAAAACTAGACTTATTACACTTAACTATACAACAAGAATCTCTTCTGCTTCTGAATTTTTTGGAGTTGAATATGTTCCTTTTCATGCCCTTACAATGGGTATTGAAACAATTCTAAAAGCAAAGAAAATATTCTTTCTTGCTTGGGGAGAGGGAGCAGCTGGTACAATTGCCAAACTAGTAGAGGGAGATGTTACTGAACAGATACCAGTATCTCATTTGCAAACTCATAAAAACCTAGAAGTATATGTAGATTTACCTGCTGCCGAAGAGTTAACTAGAATAAAGACACCTTGGTTAACTGGCCCTTGCGAGTGGACTACTAAAATGATAAAAAAATCTGTGTTTTGGCTATGTGAAAAATTAGGAAAGCCAATCTTAAAGCTTACAGATAGAGACTATAACGATAATGGAATGAGTGACCTTGTTACAGAGCATGGCCCTGCTAGCAAAATTAATATCAAGGTCTTTAACGATTTGCAACACACAATAACCGGATGGCCTGGTGGAAAACCTAATGCAGACGATTCTACCCGCCCAGAGAGAGCTACACCATTTCCAAAAAGAGTAATTATATTTAGCCCACACCCAGACGACGATGTTATCTCTATGGGCGGAACTCTTGCTCGCCTCTCTGAACATGGGCACGAGGTACATTTAGCCTATCAAGTATCTGGTAATATTGCTGTTTTTGACCACGACGCTATAAGGTTTTTAGACTTTTTAAGAGATAGTGCAAAAATTTATGGGTTCGATTTACAGATGGCCAATAAAATATATAATGATGCTATTTTAGAAATTGCAGACAAACATCCTGGGGAACCAGACTCTCAAAACATTAGAGAGGTTAAAGGTGCTATTAGAAGAGGCGAAGCAAAAGCAGCTTGCCGTTACTTAGAAATTCCTGAAGAGAGAGTTCACTTTTTAGAGATGCCATTTTATGAGACTGGTGGAGTTAAGAAAAAACCTCTAGGTAGAGAAGATATTGAGATTGTAAAAAAACTTCTTAGATCTGTTAAGCCCCATCAAGTATATGCTGCAGGAGATTTAAGTGACCCTCACGGGACTCATAGAGTATGTTTACAAGCAATTTTACAAGCATTAGAGGAGCTCAAAAATGAGGCTTGGATTAGAGATTGCCGAGTTTGGCTCTACAGAGGAGCTTGGCAAGAGTGGGATGTGGCAGATGCCGATATGGCTGTACCATTGAGCCCAGAAGAGGTGAACATTAAAAGAGAAGCAATTTTCAAACACCAATCTCAAAAAGACCGTCCTCTATTCCCTGGGTCAGACAAAAGAGAATTTTGGTTACGTGCAGAGGAGCGCAACCACGATACTGCTGTACTGTTTGACAACCTAGGAATGGCAGAATATCAGGCTATTGAGCTTTTTGTAAGATATAAAGTAAAGCACTAGTATATTTATATAACTCATAATCTTTGACATGAATAAAAAACAGAATTTCATTATCCCAATAGCATTTATTGGGATGATGTTTTTTGCAATAGGATTTGCATTAGGCATCAATACTTTTTTGATTCCGGTACTTAATGGTGCCCTAGGGGTCTCTTCTGGAGCCTCTTATTTGGTGCTTGCTGCCACCTTCTCTACTTTCATTATTTTTGGTTACCCTGCCGCGTTAACCATTAAGAAAATTGGGTATAAAAGAACAATGTCTCTCTCTTTCTTACTCTTTGCAATTGCATTTGCTCTTTTCATTCCCTCGGCAAAGTACGAGAGTTTTACACTTTTTTTAGTTGCCTCTTTTTTTAGTGGTATTGGTAACACCTTTTTGCAGGCAGCTGTAAACCCATATATTACAATTCTGGGCCCAATTGAAAGTGCGGCTAAAAGAATGTCTATTATGGGAATATGTAACAAGCTTGCTTGGCCTGTTGCTCCTGTTTTTTTAGCCTATGTAATTGGGAAAGAGACTTCAGATACTTTAATATCAGATCTGTACCTACCCTTCTATATAATTATTGGAGTATTTATATTTTTGGGAATACTCTCTATTCTAGCTCCCCTTCCAGAGGTTAAAGCTGTTGGAGAAGATAGCGATAACGAAGAAGATTGCCCTTATGCAGCTGGAAAAACCTCTATTTGGCAGTTTCCCCATCTGCTGCTTGGTGCAGTTGCGCTTTTTCTCTATGTTGGTGTAGAGACTGTTGCTTTAGGTACTTTAGTAGATTATGCTACATGGCTAAACCTTCCTAATGCCTCCCACTATGCATGGATCTCTCCTGTTGCTATGGTAGTTGGTTATATATGTGGAATTTTATTTATTCCTAAATATCTTAGCCAATCTAATGCTCTTATGATCTGCTCTGTATTGGGTATAACTGGCTCTATATTGGTAGTAATTACACCTGCCGCCCTATCTATTTGGTTTCTAGCTTTAATGGCACTTGGTTGCTCACTAATGTGGCCTGCTTTGTGGCCTTTAGCTATGAACGATCTTGGGAAGTTTACCAAAACAGGCTCTTCTCTATTAGTTATGGCAATTGCAGGTGGGGCAGTAATCCCTACAATCTACGGTTTTCTTAAAGATGCAGTTGGTGCCCAAAATGCATACTGGGTAGCACTTCCAATATACCTATTCATCTTTTATTATGGTATTTCTGGCTATAAAATTAGAACTGCAAAAGCATAATAACAAGCAATGCTTAAAAGAGTTATAATAATTTCACTTCTCCTTATACTCCCTGTCACTTTATCTTTGGGCAATAGGGAGGAGTTTACTTTAAAAGAGCAGATGATAACAGTTAAGAGAATCTCATTCTCCTTCGCAAAGCCTCCCATAAAGCTTGTAGAAAATATGATGGATAGTCTCTCTATTCCTTTTCACAAAATAGATAATACAAACTGGGCTGGGTATGACTATAAACCAGAGGTGTTGTTTAGAATTGCCTATTCTAAAGATGAAATCTATATCCAATATAATGTAAAGGAGAAGTATATTAGAGCAATCTACACAGAAGACCAAGGCTCCGCTCCCTATAAAGACTCCTGCGTAGAGTTTTTTATTATTCCAGGAGAGAGCGACTCTATCTATTATAACCTTGAGCTTAATTGTATTGGAGTTGGCACTTTTGCTGGGGGGCCAAATAGAAAAGAGAGAACACGGTTTGGAGCAGAGGTAATGTCTAAAATAAGAAGAGCCTCTACCCTAGAGGCTGAGAGCGCAATGAGTAAAAAAGGATTTAATACAAAGGAGGGCAATTTTGAGTGGAGTTTAACTGTAGCTTTGCCAATAGAGCTTTTCTCTCTAAACAATATTACTCCATTAAGTGGCCGAAGTGTAAAAGCTAACTTCTATAAATGTGGAGACGAGTTACCAGAGCCTCACTATCTATCATGGAGCCGAGTGGGAACAGAGAGGCCAAACTTTCACACTCCAGAGTTTTTTGGCACAATCTATTTTGAGTAGTTTATAACCTACTACTTTAAGCAAATTTAAAATGGATACCCTACACCAAATTGTACGGAGTAGGTATCTGGCTTAAACCAATTGGCTGGGCCAATCCAACTCTTCTTGAGTGGGTCATGTGCTACTACTCCTAAATCTAACCTTAAAATAACAAAATCTAGATTCAATCTTAGACCTGCACCCCAGTTAACAGCCATGCTTTTGTAGAAGTCTTTTAGACGAAACAGCCCACTCTCCTTTCCTGGGTCGCTCTTAAGTGTCCATATATTACCTGCATCTACAAAGAGGGCCCCCTCAAAATTCCAAAACATATTGAACCTATATTCAACATTCAACTCAAGTTTAACATCGCCAGTTTGGTTGGGAATTGAGAAGGTAGTGTCTATAGCAGCTGAGCCTGGGCCTAATGAACGAGCTTGCCAGCCTCTTAAGCTATTTGCCCCACCAGCATAAAAGAGTTTTTCAAATGGGAGAACTCTAGAGTTGCCATAAGCAAACCCCAATCCTAAATTAAAGCGTGTAGCTATTGCATAGCTAGCGCGTGGTTTATATGTATAACCTAGTGTAAAATCTGTTCTAAAGTATTGTGCATAAGGGGTGTTCCAGATTAAATTAACCCCAGTAGTATCTGTAGGGAGTCTTTTATTAAAGAGGCTTAATAGATTACCAGCAATATCGTTATTCCATCTAAAGTAGAAAAAAGTACTTTTTGGTATTGGCGATGCATCTGTTGTGTAATAGATAGAAGCCCCAGAGCCAAAGTCAAAATGATTTCTATAGGAGTTTTTTAAAAAGGGATCCATTAGTGTCTCATAGAACTTGGGGTCCATATTGTTTAGCCTAATTATATTTAGCTGTAAAGGGTTTACCGAATAGAAGAGTCTGTCTCCAGATCTCCAACTATAACCATAATTGAGAGAGATAAGATTCCTAACAAACTCTGGGCGGCTTTGGTAATTATATCCAATATTAATATCTGTTCTAGGAACATTTGTTTTAAAAAGAGAGTCTGGCAGTAATAGAAAGCTAGGTATAGATAAACCACTAGAAATACCTAACTCAGTAGAGCGGATGGGCTCTTTTAGCTTAAACTGAAAGTTACCCATAAAGCCCAATGTAAACCACTCCCCTCCCTTAAAGAGATTTTTATGATAATAAGAGATTGCTGGAGAGATTCCTAGTAATTTATTTGAATTACTAGATGCTTCTAAATTAAGCTTGTATCCTTGATTTTTAGAGGGGGTCAATCTTATTGTACAATCTACCTCTCCTTTAGTTGCAGTTGAGTCTGAGGGAACCTCGTCAAACTGAATATTTACTCCAGAGAAATATCTTAGAGAGACATACCTGCTATAAGTATTATTTGCCTCTTTTTCATTGTAGAGTTGGCCAGGAGTAAGAGTATTCATCTTTGCTAGAACTTTAGGCCTAATTGTTCGAGTCCCTCTGTGATATAGAGAGAGATTTTTAGTTCTAACTGTATCATATATTTTTGAACTCTGTTCACGCCCTCTCATAGGGTCGTAGTCAGAAAAGAGAGAGATGTCTCTTATTGTAAAGAGTTTGTGAGGTCTTGCATCTTTAGGAGTTTCGTTTCTTGTGTAATTTTCTACTTTTACAAAGAGCTGAGCAGTACCATCTCTTTTAAGGGTATCTGCTTCATACATAAAGTAATTTTTGGTAAAGTTATAATAACCTCTTTCTCTTAATATTACTGTTAAACGCTCGCTCTCTTTATCTAAAGTTTGCTCAGACAACCTGGAGCCAACTTTAACTAAAGATCTAGATAAATTATTCATTACAATACGCTCTATAGCAGTATCTTTAATATTGTAAAAAATATCACTTATTGTATATGAGTCTCCTGCTTTTATAGTGTATAATACTCTACTCTTTTTCTTTTTAGTAATGATAGTATCTTCTACTATTGAGTTGTAATAGCCTAATGAGGCTAAATGAGTTCTTAAATTTACACTACTCCTTTCAACTAATAGAGAGTCTAGTATTACTGGCTTTTGCCCCACCTTCTTAACAAACTTATCCCATGCTTTACCTTTTCCGTTACTCCAGTTATAGATTACTGCAAAAGGGTTCCATCCAAATAAAAATGAGTTATTTGGCTGTTGTCTCACATATTGATTTAAACGGTCTGTATTTATTGATTCATTGTTAACTACTACAATGCTATTTTCTTTTAAGACACTCTCTCCTTGGGGTACAACTCTCACAGTACTGCATGAGTAGATAGAGATTGCTATAATTAAAAATAAAAGGTAATATAATGGAGAAAGTCTTCTCATAAACGGTTATTTTGGACAAAATTAACAATAAAATTGAATTGTTTTTTCTAAAGAAAGAAAAAAAGATATCTTTGCACAATAAATAGAATGTGGCTTAGTTACATTAAGCCACATATTACAATCTAACTCACTTACATTCCCTATTATGAAGAATAAGTACATAGACCTCATAGAGCAATCATTCGATTTCCCACAAGATGAATTTAGCGTAGAAGATGGAGAACTCTACTTTCACGATATTCCTATGATGGATATTATTGAGCAGTATGGAACTCCGCTTAAAATTACATATTTACCTAAGATCTCTTCTCAAATTCAAAGAGCAAAGAGAATGTTTAATGTAGCTATGGCTAAAGTAGATTACCAAGGAGACTACCACTATTGCTACTGCACAAAGAGCTCTCACTTCTCTTTTGTTATAGAAGAGGCTCTTAAAAATGATATTCACATTGAGACTTCATCTGCGTTCGATCTTAACCTTATTGAATCTCTACAACAGAAAGGTGTTGTAGATAAAGACCTATACATTATTTGCAATGGTTTTAAAAGAGATATGTATATAGAGAATATTGCTAATTTAATTAAAAATGGTTGGAGTAATATAATTCCTGTATTAGATAATATGCATGAGTTTGAGCAGCTAAATGACTCTATAGATAAGCCAACAGATATTGGTATAAGAATAGCTGCAGAAGAGGAACCTAAGTTTGAGTTTTACACTTCTAGATTAGGAATTAGATATAGCGATATTATCCCTTTTTATGAGAATAAAATTAAGCACAACAGCAAGTTCTCACTTAAAATGCTCCACTTCTTTATAAATACAGGGATAAAAGATAATGCCTACTATTGGAATGAGCTATCTAAATGTGTATCTGTTTATTGCGACCTTAAAGCAATTTGTCCAGAGCTAGATTCCCTAAATATAGGTGGCGGGCTTCCTATTAAAAACTCATTGGCTTTTGATTATGAATATGAATATCTTATAGAAGAGGTTATCTCTCAAATTAAAAGCATATGTAACCAAAGAGGTACTCCCGAGCCCCATATCTTTACCGAATTTGGTAGCTTCACTGTAGGTGAAAGTGGCGCAGTTGTTTATCAGGTTATGGACCAAAAGCAGCAAAACGACAGAGAGAGATGGTATATGGTAGATAGCTCTTTTATGACCACTTTACCAGATACTTGGGGTATTAAGCAGCGCTTTATTCTTCTACCTATAAATAAATGGAACAGTGAATATCAAAGAGTATTTTTAGGTGGCCTCACCTGCGATAGCCAAGATTATTATAATGCCGAGGCTCATGCCAATGCTATATTCCTCCCTAAGATTAATGGAAAAGAAGATCCACTCTATATTGCCTTTTTCCACACTGGAGCTTATCAAGAGTCTGTTGGGGGCTTTGGTGGAATACAGCACTGCCTCCAACCAGCACCAAAACATATTACAATAGATGTAGACCAAAATGGAGAGTACTTTACTAGACTATTTAGTAAGGAGCAGACCTATAAATCTATGCTTAAAATATTGGGCTACTAATGACACCTTCTAAAGCAGATATTAAGCTTATTAAATCTCTAGATAAAAAGAAGTTTAGAAACCTTCATGGGCTCTTTATTATTGAAGGTGAAAAGTTACTAGAAGAGGCTTTAAATTCTGGTATAGAGGTGAAAAAAGTATTTAAAAGAGAAGAGATTGGGGCCGAGTTAATGTCTAGAATATCTCTTCTCTCTTCTCCTTCGCCGGTAGTTGCAATTGCTAAAATGCCTTTTGAAAAACCATTTGAAGCTCCAGATAAAGAGGAGCTCTATTTAGCCTTAGAGTCAATAAAAGACCCTGGAAACATGGGTACAATTATAAGAATGGCCGAGTGGTTTGGAGTAAAAGCTATCTACTGCTCTCCAGATTGTGTAGACATCTACAATCCAAAAGTAGTTCAATCTACAATGGGTTCACTTTTTAGAGTTAAAGTCTCTTATATTGAGTTAGAAGAACTGGTTGTAATGGCTAAAAAAAGCATTCCAGTTTATGGAACTTTTATGGATGGTAAAAATATATACCAAACTAAACTTCCTAAAGGTGCTCTTGTAATAATGGGCAGCGAATCACATGGAATATCGCCCCAGTTAGAGAAAAGAATATCAGAGAAAATACATATCCCCTCTTTTTATAAAAAGAGGAGTGGGATTGACTCTCTTAATGTTGCTATTGCCGCTTCGGTTGTCTGTTCAGAATTTAAAAGGCAATCTGTTTTTGGTTAAAGAGTTCTCTGTCTTAAAACTTCAAATTGTATAATTGCTGCTGCAGCAGAAACATTTAGTGAGCTAATTTGCCCTACCATAGGTATTCTTATTTGTTGGTCAGAAAGATCTAGTGCAGATTTTGAAACACCTCTATCTTCTGAACCTAATATTATAGCAGCTGGTACCTTAAAATCTGCTTGATAGATTGTTGTTTGTGCTTTTTCTGTAGATGCAAATATTTTATATCCAGTTGCTTGTAGAAAGAAAATAGCCTCACGCACATTAGAGACTTTACAGATAGGGACTCTTAAAAGTGCCCCGGCCGATGTTTTAATAGAATCGGCATTTACTGTTGCACTCCCTTTAGCAGGAAGAATTATCCCTTGAGCTCCTGCACATTCTGCCGAACGTGCTATTGCTCCAAAGTTTCTTACATCGCTAATACCATCTAGAATCAAAACTAAAGGTAGAGTAGAACTCCCCTCTTCTGGAATTGTAAATTTCTCTAAAGTAACATACTCTATTTGAGGTAGAAACGCTATAACACCTTGATGGTTTGCTTTTGATAGTCTATTTAGTCTCTCTTGTGGAGCAAATTGAACTTGAATCTCTCTCTTTCTAAGTTGGTCTAATAGTGCTCTAAATTGGGGCCCGTCCATTCCTTGGCGAAACATTACTTTCTCTATATTTTTATTACTCTCTAACGCCTCTGCAACAGGGTGAATACCAACTATAAAATTTTCTTTTTTCTCTTTTTTCTCCATAACTATCTACTGTTAATTGTGCAAACTCTCCCACTCTTCTAGCTTTTCTTCTAGCTTTTTTTGTAGCTTGTGGTAGCTCTTTAAAGTATCTGGTAAAGATACACCATTATGATTATCGGCCAACTTTTGCTCTATTATTTCTATTTTATTCTCTATCTCTGTTATTTTAGATTCGCACTCCTCTATCTTTCTCTTTTTTCTCTTCTCTTCACGCTCAATCTCTTTTTGTTGCTTATAAGTAAGAAGTGGGTCGCTCTCTTTAGCAATATTGTTGCTTGAGCTCTGCTCTTTTTTTATATTACTCTTGTTAGAGATATTATCTACAGAACTAGAAGAACTCTCTAACTCATCTAGGCTCTCTATCTGTTTTCTATAGAGAAAGCCCTCTAAACCTCCAAGATGTTCAACTACAGCTCCCTCTTTAAACTCATAAATTTTATCTACAAGCCCATCTAAAAAATCTCTATCGTGAGATACTATAAGCAGAGTTCCCTCATAACTCTTAAGTGCCATCTTAAGAATATCTTTAGAGATAATGTCCATATGGTTAGTTGGCTCATCTAGTAGTAACAGGTTACACGGCTCTAAAATTAGCTTTGCCATAGCAAGTCTTGCTCTCTCTCCTCCACTAAGTACACTCACTTTTTTATCTACATCTTCTCCTCTAAAGAGAAAAGCCCCTAGTATATCCCTAATTTTTGTTCTAACATCGCCTACTGCAATATGGTCTAAAGTCTCTAAAACAGTATTGTTTTTATTTAAAAGATCTTCTTGATTTTGAGCATAATAGCCAGATTTGACATTGTGGCCTAAAGCTACTTTTCCCTCTACAGGGGTAAGCTCTTCTCTTACAAGTCTCATAAAGGTTGTTTTTCCCTCTCCGTTTTTCCCTACAAGAGCAATCTTCTCCCCTCTCTCTACGGTAATATCTACATTTGAGAATATCTTTTTGGGGCCAAAGGCCATTGCTAAATTACTTGCTTTTATTACAACTTGTCCAGAGCGTGGCGCAGGTGGAAACTTAAGATGCAGTGCAGATTTATCGTCTTCCTCTATCTCTATTCTCTCTATCTTATCTAACTGTTTAATTCTAGATTGTACTTGATTTGCTTTTGTAGCTTTATATCTAAACTTCTCTATAAACTCCTCTGTCTTTTCAATCATTTTTTGTTGATTGTCAAAAGCTGCTCTCTGCTGGGCAAATCGCTCTCTTCTTAACTCTTGATATTTTGTAAAAGAGACTTTATAGTCGTGCATTTTACCTAACACAATCTCTACAGTTCTATTGGTAATACTGTCTAAAAATCTTCTATCATGAGAAATTAAAATTATTGCTCCTTTGAAACTACCTAAATAGATCTCTAACCACCTTATAGATTCAATATCTAAGTGGTTTGTAGGTTCGTCTAACAGAAGTACATCTGGTTTTCTAAGAAGAACCTTGGCCAGCTCTATTCTCATATTCCATCCAACGCTCAGCTCTGCTCTTTTTCTATTTAATTCCTCTGGGCCGAAGCCTAAACCAAAGAGAACCTTTTCTGCCTCGGCCCTTGGATTTGTAGAAGCGTAAATAGAGAGTTTGTCTGTTATCTCATTTAATTTAATTAGTAGTTTATTGTAGCTATCACTCTGGTAATCTTCTCTTTGGGTAATAGACTCATTAATCTCTTCTAGCTCTTTATCTAAAGTTTTAATATGGGAAAAAGCCTCTAGAGTCTCCTCTATAACAGTTCTGTTTTTACTATACCCCATCTCTTGAGGTAAGTAGCCAATAGTTAGTTCAGAGGGCTTTTGAATTGTGCCTTCAGAGGGAGTAGAAACACCGGCAATAATTTTTAAAAGAGTTGTTTTGCCAGAGCCATTTCTACCAACAAGCCCTATTCGTTCGTTATGGTTTATATGAAAATTTACCTCATCAAAAAGAACAAAACCACCAAAGGAGACTGAAAGATTATTGATCGATATCACGGCAAATTAGTATACTAAATTCATAAAGTAAATAGAGAGGAGTTCCTACTATAAAAAGGGTGAAGGCATCTCCACTTGGGGTAATTATTGCAGCTATAATTATTAATATTGTAAAAGCATGTTTACGGTATTTTTTGAGCATACTCTTGTTAATTATTCCAAGTCTAGAGAGTATTGCTGCCAAGGCGGGCATCTCAAATACAACTCCCATAATTAAAATAAGCCATGTAAACATAGAGATATATGAGTTGAGTGATATTTGATTTACCACCCAATCACTTACTTGGTAAGTACCTAAAAACCTCAAAGTTAAAGGGAATACAAAAAAGTACCCAACAGCAACACCTAAAAAAAATAGTATAGAGCCAAAACCAAAAGCTTTTCTTACACTTCTCTTCTCTTGGTTGTAAAGTGCTGGGCTTAAAAAACTCCAAAATTGATATAAAATAAATGGTACCGAGAGTATAAAAGCTAGAGTTAAAGAGACACTTACATGTGTAAAGAATTGTGCCGATAGGTCTATATTTATAAGTTCTATATTAAATGGAGCTGGAGCCATTGCTGGAATAGAGAGAAGTTTAGCTAATGATTCAAACCATCTATAGAGAATAAAATCTGAATTAATTGGTGCAAAAATAATGGTCTCAAATACAAAGTTCTTATTTGGGAAAATTACTATAAGAAGTACAAATACAGAGATAGCAGAACGGAAGAGTACTCCTCTTAGCTCATCTAAATGATCCCAGAATGACATCTCTTTACTCATAATATCTTTTACTCATAAACAATGGGAGTTACTTTTTATCTATCTTAGATTTCTCTTCTTTTTTCTCTTTGCTCTCTATGTTATCTATACTTTCTATCTCGTCTTCTAGCCCTTGCATTCCATCTTTAAAGCTTCTTACTCCTTTACCAATACCTTTCATTAGTTCAGGAATTTTTTTACCCCCAAAAAGGAGTAAAATTAGAAATGCTATAATAATAATTTCTGTAGCACCTAATGTTCCGAAAAGTAAAAAATTGTTCATAATATTAATATTTAAAATTATTTAAAAAATGGTGCGAAAAGCTTTACAATAAATTCTGGCGCCCTAGTTGGTTTTCTACTATTTGAGTGGATAAATCCTAAGGTTACACTACCTGTGCAAACAACCTGGTCTTGAGGGCCATAAATAACTGTATCTATAATTAGTCTGGCTTTAGGTAGCTCTTTAACAACACTCTCTAGTCTTAATCTATCGCCTTGCCTTGCTGGTGCTTTATATGCACAAGAGACATTTACAACAGGCATCATAATCCCTCTTTTCTCTACCTCTTTAATAGGGAGGCCCAGAGTAACCAACGCATCGTTCCTAGCACACTCAAAATATCTAATATAGTTTGAGTGGTGAACAATTCCCATTAGATCTGTCTCGTAATATCTAACGTCTAAAAAAGTTTGATGGGTGTACATATCTCTCTGCTCAATTGTTATTTAGATAGCTCTTCTATGAGTTGGTTCAATTTTTCAATCTTAGTCATAGCATCTGTTCTCTTTTTGGTCTCTATATTTACCACTTTTCTAGGAGCATTTGCCATAAATTTCTCATTAGAGAGTTTTGCATTTACAGATTTTAGAAATCCTTCTAAATGTTTAAGCTCGTCTTGTGCCTTTTTAATCTCTTGAGCAATATCTGTAAACCCTTCTAGTGGTACAAAGAACTCAATAGTATCTACCATAAAAGAGACACCTGTGTCATTGGGGTCTTTTTCTGATAGGTCTAAAATCTCTCCAATATTGGCCATTTTTAAAATAACAGGATAGAGCTGCTCACTTAAAGAGCCTTTTAAAAGTAATTTTAGCTCCTCTTTTGGCGATATTCCTTTAGACTGTCTAATATTTCTTATTTGTACTATAGTCTCTTTTGCCAAATTGAACTGAGCTATAATTTTTTTATTGAACTCATACTTTTCTGGCATTATATTTACCATTAGACTATCTCCCTCTTCTCTCTCTAGTAAGTTTTGCCATAACTCCTCTGTAATAAAAGGCATAAAAGGGTGCAAAAGTCTTAACAAGTTATCAAAGAAATTTATAGTAGAGTCATATGTTTGTCTGTCTATACCTTGGCCATATGCTGGTTTAACAATCTCTAAATGCCAACCACAAAAATCGTCTCTAAATAACTTATAGAGATGCATTAGCGCATCTGAGAGTCTGAATTTATTAAAATGATCGTTTATTATATCTATAGACTCTGCGAGTAAATTATCGAACCATCTAACAGAGATTGCAGATTGCGATGGCTGTGTTGTATTGGGGTCTATCTCCCACCCTTTTACTAACCTATATGCATTCCATATTTTGTTGGCAAAATTACGCCCCTGTTCTACTTGGCTCTGGTCAAATAAGATGTCGTTTCCAGCACTACTACATAGTAACATTCCCACTCTAACACCATCTGCTCCAAACTCTTCCATTAATTTAATTGGGTCTGGAGAGTTGCCCAAAGATTTAGACATTTTTCTGCCAGATTTGTCTCTAACGGTGCCAGTTAGGTAAACATTTTTAAATGGAATGTCGTTACAAAACTCCTGCCCCGCCATAACCATACGAGCTACCCAAAAGAAGAGAATCTCTGGAGCTGTAACTAAATCGTTTGTAGGGTAATAATAAGCAAGATCTCTATTTGGCTCTTTATCTGGGTTCCCTGGTTTTTCTGGGTCAAAAACAGATATTGGCCAGAGCCAAGAAGAGAACCAAGTATCTAATACGTCTGGGTCTTGTTCTAGCTCATCTATACTAGTTGTTGGGTCAATTTCTAAAGCTAAAGTGAGAGCCTCTTCTACTGTCTTTGCTACAACCACCTTGCCGTTTGGTAAATACCATGCTGGAATTTGCTGGCCCCACCACAATTGTCTAGAGATGCACCAATCTTTAACGTTCTCCATCCAATGTTTATAGGTGTTTTTATACTTATCTGGAATAAGCTTTATTTTATCTTCCATTATGCTCTCTAACGCTGGGCCTGCTGCCTCTTCCATCTTTAAAAACCACTGTAACGAAAGCCTCGGCTCAATTACAGCATCTGTTCTCTCTGAGTAACCTATCTGAGAAACATAGCTCTCTTCTTTAATAAGATGGCCACTCTTATTAAGCATTTTTATAATTTTCTTTCTAGCTGTAAATCTATCTTCTCCAACTAAAATAATTGCTTTCTCATTTAAATTAGCATAATCGTCTAAGATATCTATTACTGGTAAATTATGTCTAAGCCCTATTTCATAGTCGTTTATATCATGAGCTGGTGTAATTTTAAGACAGCCTGTGCCAAAGTCCATAGAGACATAATTGTCTTCCAGTATTGGAATCTCTCTCTCTATTAGAGGAATCTGAACGCTCTTGCCTTTTAAATGAAAAAACCTCTCATCTTCTGGGTGAATACATACTGCTGTGTCTGCCATAATAGTCTCTGGCCTTGTGGTGGCAATTACAATATGTTCTCCAGTACTTTTGCCATTTTCAGATAGGTAGTACTTTAAATAGTAAAGTTTAGATTTGGTCTCTTTATGTATAACCTCCTCGTCGCTAACTGCTGTTTGCCCAACGGGGTCCCAGTTAACCATTCTTACTCCTCTATATATATCTCCTTTGTTATATAGATAGACAAATGTATTTATAACAGCCTGGCTAAGGTCTGGATCCATTGTAAACTTAGTTCTCTCCCAATCACATGAGGCTCCTAGTTTTTTTAACTGCTCTAGAATTATTCCTCCGTGTTTCTCTTTCCACTCCCAAGCATGGGCAAGAAATTCCTCTCTGGTTACATCACCTTTTTCTATTCCCTGGGCCTTAAGCTTAGCTACTACTTTTGCTTCTGTTGCAATAGAGGCATGATCTGTACCTGGTACCCAACAGGCATTCTTTCCCAACATTCTGGCTCTACGCACAAGCACATCTTGAATGGTATTATTTAACATATGCCCCATATGTAATACCCCAGTTACATTTGGAGGGGGGATTACAATTGTATAAGGTTCTCTGTTGTCTGGCTCAGATTGAAAAAACCCTTTTTCCATCCAATATTTATACCATTTTTTTTCTGTCTCTATAGGTGAATATTTAGCCGATAATTCCATCTTACTCCTTTATAATTCCTGTGTAATGTTATAATGTAAGCTACAAAGTTAATCAATTTTAGAAAAGGATAAGCAATTCGCTATTAAGAAAAAATCTTATCTTTGCCAAGATATCAAAAAAAACAAAAGAGATGAGTACAGAAAATGAACTAAATATTGAATTAAGTAAAGAGGTTGCCCAAGGCTCCTACTCTAACTTAGCAATTATTACACATTCAAGTAGTGAATTTATTCTTGATTTTGTTAGGCTCATGCCTGGAGTACCTAAAGCACAGGTAAACAATAGAATAATAATGAATGCCGAGCATGCCAAAAGACTTTACATGGCATTAAAAGATAATATCACAAAGTTTGAAAATCAATTTGGAGAAATTGAACTTCATAACGAACCATTAAATAAAGTACCAATAAACTTTGGCAACAGTTCTGCCGAAGCCTAAACTTCCATTTAATAATTATATGACACAAAAATTCAAGATTGTTGTACTGGCCAAACAGGTGCCAGATACACGTAATGTTGGGAAAAATGCAATGAAAGAAGATGGAACGGTTAACCGTGCTGCCCTCGCTGCTATTTTCAACCCAGAGGATATGAATGCTCTGGAGCAAGCATTAAGATTAAAAGATCGTTTCCCTGGCAGTGAAGTACTACTGCTTACAATGGGTCCTGGAAGGGCTGCAGAAGTTATTCGTGAGGGTTATTACAGAGGTGCCGATGGAGGTGTTCTTTTAACCGATCGTAAATTTGCAGGAGCAGATACTTTGGCTACATCTTATGCCCTCTCTATGGCAATCAAAAAGATGAATCCACATATTATAATTGCAGGAAGGCAAGCAATTGATGGTGATACTGCTCAAGTGGGGCCACAAGTTGCAGAAAAATTAAACTTCCCTCAAGTTACTTATGCAGAAGAGATTCAAGGTTTTGAAGATGGCAAATTAGTTGTTAAAAGGCGCTTAGAGAGAGGTGTAGAGACAGTTAAAACAACTTTACCAGCTGTAATTACAGTACACGCTACGGCCCCTGCTTGCCGCCCTAGGAATGCAAAACAAATTATGAGATATAAACATGCTCGCACAAATTCAGAGGCACTAGATAATGAGCATAACTCATACTTACCCGTGCAAACCAAAGAGGAGTTAATAATTCCAGAATGGGGAGTTGCAGATGTAGGTGGAGAAGAGATAAACTACGGTCTTTCGGGATCTCCTACTAAAGTTAAAAAGATAGAAAACATTGTATTTCAAGCTAAAGAGTCAAAAAAACTGACCTCTAGTGTAGAAGATATAGACTACCTTATTACAGAACTTATAGATTCTCACACAATTGGCTAACATAAAATATAGAAATATGAATAATATTATAGTATATATAGAGACCGAGGGAGGTAAAGTTTCAGATGTGAGCCTTGAGTTGTTAACTAAGGGTCGCATGTTGGCAAAAAAGCTCTCGTGTAAATTAGAGGCACTGTTAATTGGTCATAAAGTAGAGTCCCTTGTAGAAGAGCTCTACCTATATGGTGCAGAGAAAGTGCATCTAGCAGATGATAAAAAACTAGAGCATTATCTTACTCTTCCCTACAGTGCAATCACTATTGAACTTTTCAAAAAAGAGAAACCACAAATTGCACTTTTTGGAGCAACAAGCATTGGAAGAGATTTAGCACCTAGAGTTTCTAGCTCTTTAGTAAGCGGTCTTACAGCAGACTGTACCTCTCTAGAGATTGGAGATCATAAAGAGAATAAAAGTGGAAAAGAGTATAAAAACTTACTCTACCAAATAAGACCTGCATTTGGGGGCAACATTATTGCTACCATTATTAATCCAGATCATAGGCCTCAAATGGCTACTGTTAGAGAGGGAGTAATGAAAAAAGAGCCTTTAGATACAGCAGTAAAAGGCAAGGTTTCCAAAATAGACGTCTCCTCTGCACTTATAGATGAAAACTTCTTAGTTGAAATAATTGAGAGACATATAGAAGAGAGGAAAATAGATATTAAAGGTTCTCCAATTATTGTTTCTGGTGGTTTTGGCGTTGGTTCAAAAGAGAACTTCAATCTACTTTACGATTTAGCATCGGCATTGGGAGCACAGGTAGGAGCCTCAAGAGCAGCAGTAGATGCTGGCTTTGCAGAACCTGCTAGACAGGTTGGACAGACAGGGGTTACCGTTAGACCAAAGCTATATATTGCAGTAGGTATCTCTGGCCAAATTCAGCATACAGCTGGTATGGACCAATCTGCTATGATTATCTCAATAAATAACGACGCAAATGCTCCTATTCACCAAATTGCAGATTACGCCATTGTTGGAGATCTCAATGAGATTATTCCAAGAATGATTAAATCTTATAAACAAAACAGCAAATAGTATGGCAAATTTTTATACAGACAATAAAGATCTCAAGTTTCAGTTTAACCATCACTTGATGCCCAAAATAGTTAAACTCAAAGAGTTTGACTTTAAAGATTATGGCAAATTTGACTATGCGCCAGGTTCATTCGAAGATACCATAGACTCCTACGACAAAGTTATGGAGATACTTGGAGAGGTTTGTGGAGATACAATTGCTCCTAATGCAGAGGAGGTAGATATTCAAGGCCCTCACCATGAAGATGGCCGAGTTACTTATGCTCCTGGTACACAAGACAACCAAGACACTCTTACAAAAGCGGGCCTTTACGGTATGTCTCTTCCTAGAGAGTTTGGTGGTCTTAATTTCTCTATGGTCCCTTATGTTATGGCTGCAGAGATTGTAGCCCGTGCCGATGCTGGGTTTGCAAATATCTGGGGGCTGCAAGATTGTGCCGAGACTATTAATGAGTTTGGCTCAGAAGAGATAAAACAAGAATTTTTGCCACGAGCAAATATTGGCGACACTTTTTCTATGGACCTAACCGAACCCGATGCTGGTAGCGACCTTCAAGCAGTAATGCTTAGAGCTAGATATAATGAGAGCGATGGCTTTTGGTATCTAAACGGTGTTAAGAGGTTTATCACTAACGGCGATGCTCAAATTAAATTGGTACTAGCCCGTTCAGAAGAGAACTCTACAGATGGTAGAGGCCTCTCTTACTTTGTGCACGACCAGGCTTGGGGCGGAGTAAAAGTTAGGCGAATAGAGAATAAACTCGGCATAAAAGGGTCTCCTACTTGTGAACTTGTTTTCACTAATGCTAAAGCTAAGATTGTTGGAGAGAGACGTTTGGGTCTTATCAAATATGTGATGTCACTAATGAATGGCGCAAGGCTGGGTGTTGGTGCGCAATCTGTTGGTATCTCTGAAGCTGCCTACAGAGAGGGTCTAAAATATGCCCACGAAAGAACTCAGTTTGGCAAGCCTATTATTGAGTTCCCTGCTGTTTATGAGATGCTTGCAGTAATTAAAGCAAAACTCCAGGCTTCAAGGGCACTACTTTATGAAACAACTCGTTTTGTAGATCTGTACAAAGCATATAATTTTGTTTCAAATGAGAGGAAACTCTCTCCAGATGAGAGGAAGGAGTCTAAAAAGTATCTAAGATATGCCGATATGCTCACCCCTATGCTCAAACTTATGTCTAGTGAGTATTGCAACCAAAACACCTACGACTCATTGCAAATTCACGGTGGATCTGGCTTTATGAAAGATTACCCAATTGAGAGACTGTACCGCGATGCTCGTATTACAACTATCTACGAGGGCACTTCACAACTTCAAGTTGTAGCTGCTCAAAGATATGTTACCAACGGTGGTTATCTAAATCTTATTAAGGAGTATGCCGAACTACCTGTTAAAGCGGAGTATGAGCAGATTAAAAAGGTAATTGTAGAGATGACAGCTCAGTACGAAAAAGCTGTAGAACTAATTGCAGGCAAAGACAATGACTATATAGACTTCCACGCAAGAAGGTTAGTAGAGATGGCCTCTCATATTGTTATGTCTTACCTACTCTTAATTGACGCACAAGAAGAGCCTAGTTTTGACAACTCATTACAAGTATATGTAGGCAAATCAAAAGCCTGGAACGACCAGCGCTTCACCTACCTCCAAAACTTCACTGAATGTCAACTCAGCTCCTTCATGGCAATCAAAGAAGAGCACTCCCCACAAAACTAATTTAGTTTATCGTTTATCTAATTAAAGTAGTTCCTGCTGGAAAAACTCTCCCAAAGCTTTTAAAAGCTTTGGGAGAGTTTTTCCAGCATTTTAATGTCT